>Ga0209653_1000062_pt1 | contig 89034 bp, 74 predicted proteins | sample SaaInl6LU_22_DNA_FD_184644 | JGI IMG/M metagenome (GOLD analysis project Ga0209653, IMG submission 184644) | Marine microbial communities from expanding oxygen minimum zones in the Saanich Inlet - ESP_116LU_22_DNA (SPAdes) (version 2) | ecosystem: Environmental > Aquatic > Marine > Intertidal... | reverse complement strand
AATGATTTTCCAAAGCTTGTCCAGAATTCTTGCCTTAGCGCAGCTGCTTCTTCTTTACTAAACATAACTTAAGTTATCAGTTATCAGTTATCAGTTAATAGTTATCATTGATAATTGTTCATTGATCATTGTTAAGTGTTCATTGATCATTGTTTTATCCGTGTACTCTTGCAGAAGTTCCTCTTGTTTTCATCATTTCAGCTTCAAACTTTAAAAGGCCTTCCCATTTTTTATCTACAATTTCTCTATCCATATACTTTCTAGCATATCCTAAAAATAACGTATAATGATTTGCTTCAGAAATCATCAAATCTTTGTAAAATTTAGAAAGTTCTTCATCTTCCATGTTCTCAGAAAACACTTTAAAACGCTCACAACTTCTTGCTTCAATTAAAGCTGCTACTAACAGTCTATTAATTAAAGCCGTAGGTCTATCTTTTGTTTTAGGAAAAAATCCTTGTAAAGATTTTGCATAATCGTTGTGTTGCTCTCTGCCCAATACAAAACCTCTTTTTATCATTAACTGATGCACCATTTTAAAGTGTTCTAATTCTTCTAGGGCAATATCAGTCATGTCTTTTACCAATTCAGTTTCTTCTGAATAATTAATAATGATAGAGATGGCATTTGCTGAAGCTTTTTGTTCTGCAAAGGCATGATCTGTTAGTATTTGTTCCAAATTATCTTTGGCAATAGCTGCCCAAGAAGTTTCCGTTTCAAATTTTAATCCAAGCATATGTTATTTTTTATTCCAAGCGAACTCAAATGCATCGCCTTTATTTAATTTTTTTGTTAAATCGACTAATCCAGCTCTATTAATAATATAAATCACTTTTTTAGGCCAAGTTTCTCTAAAGTTATAAGAATTGGGTTTTCCACCGATCGCATTTATAAAATCGATGGCTGTTTTTTCTTTTAGTAATATTTCTTTTCCATGAATTTTAACCAATCTATCCATTTTTCTTCTTGCATCTCTGTATACTTTAATGCGACTTTTTCTACCAATGAAAGTGGTGACAAAATCGGTTATATTTTGTAAATGAGCCTTATTTTTTTTCTTAGGATGATTTTGAAAATAACCTAAATTATAGGTGGTTCCTCTAAAAGGTACTGGTCTATAATCTTTCTTAAAACTTTCTGGCCGTTTTTTCCATTTTAATTCGGAAGGTTTGTATTTCTTTATTTCTAAAGAATCAAATAAAACTCTATTCTCTTTTAGTAAAGTTGGTAAGTAGAGTGGTGGCAGTTGCCTGCTTTTTTGATTGATGTTTAAACTTAGAATATTACCAGATATTTTACCAATATAACCTTGATTCCATCCAGATTCTAAACCTGCTATTGCTAGTAGAGATGCTGGTGGAATGTTGTTTTTTAAGCAAATTTCAGTTGCTTTTTTAGCAATTCCATCATAAAAAACTTTCACGTGTTGATACTTTCTTAAAGAATAATTTTTCTCTTGAGAAAATAATCCTGTAGTTATAAAAAGGAGAAAGAATAAACTTGAAAACTGTAATTTAAACTTGAGATTTTTCATATGCTATAATTAGGCACTAAATTAAGTATAATTTAAAATAAGAGTCTCAATGCTAATATCTTTTTTCATAACTTTAATTTTTTATAAATAAAACTATGTTAGAGTTAGCTGGAATTATCATTTTAGGAATATTAGCACAATGGTTTGCTTGGAAATTTAAAATTCCGGCGATTTTACCCCTGATTCTTATTGGTTTACTTGTTGGCCCAATTGCTGCTGAATTTATAACAGAGGACGGTTCTAAATGGATAGAACCAATATGGAACGGCAAAAAAGGATTGTTTCCTGGTGATGGATTGTACTATTTTGTCTCTTTAGCTATTAGTATTATACTTTTTGAAGGTGGGTTAACACTCAAAAGAGACGAAATTAAAAATGTTGGCCCTGTCATTACAAAGTTAATAACATTAGGCTCTGCAGTTACTTTCTTTGGAGCAGGAATTGTAGCTCATTATACCTTTAATTTAAGTTGGGAGTTGTCATTTTTATTCTCAGGATTAATCATTGTTACAGGACCTACTGTAATTACCCCAATCCTAAGAAACATTCCGTTAAAGAAAGATGTATCAGCAGTTTTAAAATGGGAAGGTATTTTAATTGACCCGATTGGAGCGCTTGTAGCCGTTTTAGTTTTTGAATTTATAAGTGTAGAAGGAGGAAGTGGTTTTACAAAAACTGCCTTATCAGAATTCGGGAAAATCATTTTATTTGGTACCAGTTTTGGATTTACCTTTGCTCATGGCTTAGCGTTTATTATCAATAAAAAATTAGTTCCTCATTATTTATTAAATGTAGTTTCTTTATCTACAGTTTTACTTGTTTTTGTTGAGTCTGAGGTGTTTGCTCATGAATCTGGACTACTTGCTGTAGTTGTCATGGGAATGGTTTTAGGTAATAGTAAATTAAAAAATTTAAAAGAACTTTTATATTTTAAAGAATCCTTGAGTGTTCTCTTGATTTCCATCCTATTTATTTTGTTATCGGCCAACATTAATATAGAAGACTTAATGCTTTTATATAATTGGCAAACGGCAATTTTATTTGGAACCGTTGTTTTTATCATTAGACCCTTAGCGGTATTTTTGAGTACTTATAATTCGAAACTTAAAACCAATGAAAAAGTATTCATTAGTTGGGTAGGACCCAGAGGTATTGTAGCGGCAGGAATCGCTTCTCTTTTTGGAAGTAAACTTTTAAAGCAAGGTGTTGAAGGTGCCGAGTATATTACTCCGTTAGTGTTTATGATTGTATTAGGAACAGTATTATTAAATGCAACAACAGCCAGAGCTTTTTCTAAATTAGTAGGTGTGTTTTTAAAATCATCTGATGGAATTCTAATTGTAGGAGCTTCACAATTTTCTAGAATGATCGCAAAGTATTTGAGTGATAATGGTAGAAGAGTTGTATTAATTGATAGCAACCCAGATCATATTTCTAAATCAAAAGATATGGGTTTAGAAGCTATAGAAACGAATATTTATGATGAGGATATATCTGAAAACATTGAGTTAAATGATGTTGGATATTTGATGGCTTTAACAGGCAGTTCTGTGGTTAATACACATGCATTATCAAAATTTTCTGGAGTTTTTGGTGAACAAGCTTTTTATCGACTAATTTCTACAGAAGAAATGAAAAACCCACAGAACAATCCAGAAATGGGCTTGTTTTCACATACAGATGATTATATCAACCTTAGTGAGGTTGTTAGAGACTATCCTCAAATTAATGAAGTAATTTTAAAATCAAAAGAACATTATTTAAAAGTAATTGAAAAGCTTAACCAAGAAATTAGTTCTATCCCTATTTTTGTAAAAAGCAACGATAATGTAATTCATATCATTCCATCTTATTCAGAAAAAATGGAAGTAGAAGAAGGAAATGTTTTAATGTATTTAGGAAAAAAATTAAAGATTAAAGAGGAAGAAGACGATTAAGTATCAAACTTAAATTTCAATTCTTCTAAACTTTTTTCAGATCCAACTAAGGTCATGGTATCACCCAAACGCATTCTCGTATATCCATGTGAAACTAGTAACTGACCTTTTCTTCGTATCGATAAAACCAATACATCAGAAGGTAATCGTAAATCTCTTAAACGCATTCCGTGAATATCTTCATTTCTTATTTCAAGATCCATAGTATCCTGTCCTTCATCCATACCAAGCAGAAGTGAAGCGGCGTTTGGAGAACGAACAAAATGATCTAATAAACTTACCATAGCTGTTGCAGGTTCTATAATTAAGGAACCTAGTTTATGAAATTTCTCGAAGTTTTCACGTTTGTTTAATCTAACTACAACTACGGCAGTTCCTATGTTTTCATAAATTAATTCAGCTAATCTGTAATTTTCTTTATCAGAGAGCATTAAGACAATTCCTTCTGTTTTTTCTAATTCTAAAGGAGCTAGTGTTTCAAAAGAAATTTCATCCATATGAATAAACTCTATATCAGGAACTTTGTTGCTGTCAGATTCTCTAAAACCTACAATTCTAGTTTCCCATTTATGTTTTTCTAATTGCTTAGCCAAAGCAATTGATTGACTCTCAACGCCAAAAATAACAGCATCTCGTGTTCCATCAAATTTTTGTAGGGTTGCTTTGGTGTGACTCTCTTTCACGAAATTTAAAGACCACTTAAACAACGGTGGTCCAACTAATTGATTGATAACTATGATAGCTATAATGATGGTTTCAAACTGAGATCCCCAGGCAGGGAATTCATTAGCAATTAAGGTAGCTAAACCTAAAGCTACTCCGGCTTGCGTTAAATAAGGCATCCAAGCAATAAATAAATATTCTTTTGGGTCTTTTGCTGCGTAGACACCAAATAAACCTCCTAAAATCATTGTAATTAGTCGTAAGAAGAAGAGTCCTAAAGCAATACCAAAGACACTCATTAATACTTGTAAGGATAATGAAGCACCTGTTAAGGTGAAAAATATGATGTAAATAATAGGACTTATTTCTTCTAATAACTCAGAGAATTCAATACGATGTTTACTATAATTTGTTAATACAAAACTTCCAATAATACAGATTAGTAAAGGTTCTATTACAAAACCATGGTTGAACATTTCTAATGATTGTATTTCTACAAAATGTGCAAATAAATAAATAGAATATCCAATAATTATTATTAAAAGCTCTTTAGCTAGTTTGGGTATTTTAAAAGCAAAGGGAACTTGTAAAAGTTTTCCTAGAAGGTATCCAATTCCAAATGAAGCTAATAATTCTAAAGCCAATATCTCTAAAAATAGAAAACCAATGGTATCTCCATTAATAAATGCTTTTGCAACAGAAAAACAAATAGCAAAAAGAATAATTACTAAGACATCTTTTACTACTGTAACACCCATTACGGTCTTTGTAAAAGGACCATTAGCTCTCATTTCATTAATCACAGCAATAGCTGATGAGGGAGATCTAGCAACAAAAATAGTTCCAAATAATATAGAGATGGCAATTTTTGACATGCTTGGCAAGTCAGCCATAAAAGGAATCGCATCAGCTATAAAGTAAATAACTAAAGAAGATAAAACAAAAGTGATTACTAATTGTCCAATCGTCATCCATTTGATACTATTGATCCTACTTCTTAAATCATCTAAATACAACTCAGAACCGGCAGAAAAAGCAATAATTGCTAAGGCTATTTCATTTAAAAAATGAAGTTTATCAACAGCTTCCTGTGGTATAAAGTTTAAAACAGAAGAACCCGCTACTATTCCAGTAATAATTAATCCCGTTATTAAAGGGAATTTAATTTTCTGAAATACTTTTGAAATTTCGTTTGCAGAAATTGCAACTACTAAAAAACCAACTAAAAAAACAACTAAGGTGTTTGTCGCCATTGAAAAGATTTGACTTAAAAGCTAAAGATATAAATTATTGTTAGAGGCACAAATATTATAAGTCTAATTCAAAAATATCTTTCAATTTTTCCATGAAAGGATTTTTCTCTTTTAGCTTATTGTATTTTTCTTGAGGTGTGTATGCAAACTTTTTTTCTATTGTTTCATTGACAATAACCTCTAGATGCAATCCGAAATTATTTAGAGTTTCACGTAAAAATTTTACAAGTTTTGGTTTTCCAGTTTTCAATTGATCCTCCATCAATTTATTAGGAAGAGAAAATTGAATTTTAAAATCTTCTCCTAAGGTTGGTAAATCGGCAGCTAAGATTGATGCCATACTTTTTTCACCTTTTTTAATTAATTGTTGTTGATATTGATTCCAAGCTTTTTGCAAGTCTTTTTCAGTAAAATTATCTTTTGGATGATTATCGTAATTTACTTCAATGGTAGTTTTTTTATCTTCCTTTTTTTGATGAACACTCTTTAATGAAAGTGAATTGTTTCTTCTTTTAATGTTCTGTAATACAGGTGGTTTAGTAGCTTCAGCTTTTACTTCAAGAACCTTTTCAACGACTTTTTCAATACTCTTTACAGTAGGTGTGCTTTCAACTTTAAGGGCTTCTTTTTTCACTTTAGAAACCTCCTTTATTAAAGGAGCGAACGATGTGAAAAAGGTTGCCGGGATTATGTAGTTAGCTGGTTTTTTTTTTTCTCCATCAAAAGTGATAGAGGCTATTTGCATTAATGTTAGTTCTACCAGTAATCGTTGATTTTTACTGGTCCTATAATTTAAATCACATTGATTCGCTTTTTCAATAGATTGTATTAAAAATGATATAGTAGCTTTTGATGATTGTGCTAAGTATTTCTTTTTAGTGTTATCTCCAACTTCTAATAAATCGATAGTAGCTTTGTCTTTAGCAACTAACAAATCTCTAAAATGAGAGGCCAAACCATTAATAAAATGATGACCTTCAAAGCCTTTTGCTAAAATTGAATTGAAGTGATTTAAAACATCGGGAATTTTATTTTCTAGTAATAGATTGGTCATCTCAAAAAATGTATCATAATCTAACACATTTAAATTTTGAGTAACTGCCTCACGAGTTAAGTTTTTGCCAGAAAAACTGATGACTCTATCAAATATAGAAAGGGCGTCACGCATCGCACCATCAGCTTTTTGAGCGATAATGTGTAATGCATCATCATCTGCAATAATTGCTTCTTTTTCAGCAATTGTTTTAAGATAATTTTTCGCATCAATGACGGTAATTCTTTTGAAATCAAAAATCTGACAACGTGATAAAATAGTTGGAATTATTTTATGTTTCTCTGTAGTTGCTAAAATAAAAATTGCATGTGCTGGTGGCTCTTCTAATGTTTTTAAGAAAGCATTAAAAGCAGCTTGAGATAACATATGAACCTCATCAATAATATATACTTTGTATTTACCAGTTTGAGGAGGAATTCTAACCTGATCAGTAAGACTTCTGATATCATCTACAGAGTTGTTTGAAGCAGCATCTAATTCAAAAATATTAAAGGCAAAGTCATTATCTTCTGTGGTACTATCTTCCTGATTAATTCTTTTAGCAAGAATTCTAGCACATGAAGTTTTACCTACACCTCTAGGACCTGTAAATAGTAAAGCTTGCGCTAGATGATTACTTTTAATAGCGTTTTCTAACGTATTTGTAATGGACTGTTGTCCTATTACATCCTCAAAGTTTTGAGGTCTGTATTTACGTGCAGAAACGATAAAATGCTCCATGTTCTATTACTTAACTTTGTCTAACAAATGTAAGTATCTACTTGAGTATTTACAATATGGTTTCTTAACAAAATGCTAAAGTTGTAAACAAATTGTAGGGAATCATTTATTTTTGTGACTACCTAATGAATTAAAAAAAATATATGAAGTCAAAATACAATATTGGATTATTTCTCGTAGCAAGTTTATTGGCCATTTCTTTTGGTTTTTCTGAAATTAATGCAAAAGAAGAAGTTAGAACAAATCAAATAAAAGAAACTGATAAAGTAGCTTATTTTGCTAGTGGATGTTTTTGGTGTGTAGAAGCCATATTTGAGAGTGTAGATGGGGTTAGTGAAGCTGTTTCTGGATATGCTGGTGGTTTTACTAAAAACCCAACCTATCAGTCTATAGGAACAGGAGAAACAGGACATGCTGAAGCTGTAGCGGTATATTATGATCAAGAAAAAGTGAGTTTTAAAACTTTAGTTGATGTATTTTTTGGTTCGCATGATCCAACAACTAAAAACGGTCAGTATCCAGATTTTGGGAGCCAATATAGATCCATAGCTTTTTATAGCATAAATGAAGAAAAAGTAATTATTGAAACGGCTATCAATAAGTTAAATAAAGAAATTTATAACAATAAAATTGTTACTGAAGTGACGAAACATTCTAAATTCTATGAGGCTGAAGAATACCATCAGAACTACGAAAAAAGAAACCCTTATAATAGTTATGTAAGAAATGTTTCCATTCCAAGATTAAAACGATTTCAGAAAAAATTCCCTGAATTACTAAAGAAGAATCATTAAGGTTTCATCCTATTTTATATTTCATTTTTGTACCTCTTAGATGCTCATATTAATATTGGGTACACTTAATTAATTATAGTAACAGTTTACTCAATTACTTACAGATCTTAGAGAATCGTATTTATTATTATCTGAAAAAAATATTAGCATATAGCAAATACACATGTTTTAGTAGTGGAGTGATTTTTTTTTTAACTCTAAAAATCGCTTAGTGAAATGTTTCTAGATTTTTTCTATATGGTTGTTAGTTTTTTAAAATGCACTTGTATCTTTATTTTCAAGGCTTCTATATAAAATTAAGCGTTAACTATCCTTATATCAAATTTAGGGTTGTCTTTATTTGGGAGTAAAACTTATAAAATTCACAAAACACAATTATTCTTACCAAAGTTCCCTAGTGAAAAGAAAAACTATAAATAGTATTCCTATAGGGAATGTGGTTTTAATTTAAGAAAAATAGATAGAAGATTCTATTTACATGTATTTTTTTGATAGTTTAATAACTAAAATCTTTTTTGAATTTAACCTCTATATATGTTCTCATATAGCTCTTTATATATTTCTTTAATGACAGCTCTTTTCATTTTCATAGTAGGAGTGAGGTGACCGGCATCAATGGACCATTCTTCAGGAGTAAGTTTAAACTTTTTAATTTGTTCCCATTTACCAAAGCCTTTATTACATTGATCAACTTCTTTTTGAATTCTATCAATAACTATTTGAGAGTTAGCAATTTCTTCACAAGTAGTACCTATTTTGTGACCTTTCCTTTCAATCCAATCTCTTATAAATTCAAAGTTAGGTTGAATAAAAGCCGCTGGCATCTTTTCATTTTCACCAACAACCATTACTTGTTCTATGAATAAAGATTGTTTTAATTCACCTTCTAAAAGTGGAGGTACTATATATTTACCACCTGAGGTTTTAAACATTTCTTTAGTTCTTCCTGTAATTCTTAAAAAGCCATCGGCATCAATTTCACCTTTATCTCCTGTATGGAAATAGCCATCTTTAATCACTTCAGCTGTTTTTTCTGGATCTTTAAAGTACCCTTGCATTACATTGGGGCCTTTTACTAAAATTTCACCATTTTCTGCAATTTTTACTTCAACGTTATTAATAATTCTTCCAACGGTACCAACTCTGAATCCTCTTACTCCATTTTGTTCTATAAAATTTACAGATGTTACCGGTGAAGTCTCGGTTAAACCATAACCTTCCATTATTGGCATTCCTGCAGCAGCAAATACTCTTGTTAATCGTTGTTGTAGTGCAGAAGCACCAGAAACCATTAATTTAAGTTCTCCTCCTAAAGCAGCTTGCCATTTAGAAAAAATTAATTTACGAGCCAATCCTAATTGTTTTTCATACCACCAGCCATTTGCTCCGTAAGGTTCGAATCTTAAACCTAAATCTACAGCCCAGAAAAAGAGTTTCTTCTTAATACCGGTTAAATCTTGTCCTTTTAGCACTATCTTATCGTATATTTTTTCATATAAGCGAGGAACAGCCGTCATTACATTAGGCTTAACTTCTTGTGCGTTCTCCACAAGCTTGTCAACTCCTTCTGCAAAATAGATTTCTACACCACAATATTGATATAGATAGAGTATCATACGTTCAAAAATATGACAAACGGGTAAGAAGCTTAAAGCTTTATCATTTCCTTTTTCTAAGGGAACATTTTGTTCACTTGTTAAAACATTGGAAACAATATTTCCGTGTGATAACATGACACCTTTAGGTCTTCCAGTAGTTCCTGAAGTATAGATTAATGTGGCTAAATCTTCACTTTTAACAGCATCTTTTCTTGCTTCTACTTCATTTTGATTGCTATTGTCTTTTCCTAATTCTAAAGTTTCTTTCCAATTTTTTTCTCCAGAAATATCATCAAAAGTATAAATTTCTTTAAGTTTTGTATTTCCTTTAATCATGTTTAACTTTTCAACAATACTGCTATCAGAAGCAAAACAATAAATGGATTCTGAATGGTTTAAAACATATTCATAATCTTCTTTAGAAATGGTTGGGTAAATAGGAACACTTTGAGCTCCTGTTTGTAAAATTCCAATATCAACAATGTTCCATTCTGTTCTATTAGTTGAAGATATTACTGCAATTTTATCATTTGGTTTTACTCCTAGTCGAAGTAAGGCTCTACTTATTGTATTAGCTTTTTCGATGTATTCTTCGCTAGAAGTGGCAACCCAATCTTGCCCATACTTTGTAACAAAAGCGTTGCTTAAGTTGTATTTTTTTTGAGTGTAATATGGAATATCAAATAATCTGGTTATTTCTGATGACATATGGTATATTTCTGTGTGAAAAATTATTCATGCCAAATTACGAAAAACCTTTAGATTTTACAATATGATATTTTAAACTTCTTTTTTCTATAGATTGTATATTTTATTGTACAGATTTTTGTGTTTTTCTAAGATTACTTTTCTTTTCATTTTAAGAGTAGGAGTTAAATGTCCAGATTCTGTAGTCCATTCTTCTTGGGTTATCTGAAACTGTTTTATTTGCTCCCATTTTCCAAAATGTTTATTACAAGTATCTATTTCTTCCTGAATTCTATTCCGTAGTTTTTTGTCCTCATTAACTTTATCTATTGTATATCCTTTTCTTTTTGCCCATTCTTCAACAAATTCAAAATTAATTTGTAATAATGCTGCTGGCATTTTTTGACCTTCACCTACAATCATCACTTGTTCAATAAAACGAGATTTTTTTAGTTCACTTTCTAAAACAGTGGGAGCAATGTATTTACCACCTGAGGTTTTAAAGATCTCTTTTTTTCTATCTGTAATTTTTAAAAAGCCTTCTGAGTCCAATTCACCAATATCACCAGAATGTAAGTAACCATTAATTATAGTTTCTTTAGTTAAATCTTCTCTTTTGTAATAACCTTGCATTACACAATGACCCTTCATTAAAATCTCACCATCTTCAGCTATTTTAATTTCTACACCCTTTAATGGTTTCCCTACGCTTCCAATTTTTAAACCATTATTTCTTAAGTCATTTAAAGTGGCTCCAGGTGAAGATTCTGTCATTCCATATCCTTCATATACTGGAATTCCTGCAGCTGTAAAAACTCTTATTAATCTAGATTGAAGAGGAGCACTTCCTGAAAGCATAAATTCTAAATTGTTACCTAATGATTCTTGCCACTTACTAAAAATTAATTTTCTTGCGATTTTTAATTGAAAATGATACCACGCTCCATTTTTTTGATAAGGTTCATAACGTTCTCCTAATTCTAAAGCCCAAAAGAATAATTTCTTTTTGATACCGGTGAGTTGACTTCCTTTATCGACAATTTTATCAAATATTTTTTCTAAAAGTCTAGGTACAATTGCGAGCATACTTGGTTTAACTTCTCGTATGTTATCTCCAAGTTTTTCTATACTTTCAGCAAAATATATACTAAAGCCCATCATCTGACAATAATATCCTGCAGCTCTTTCAAAAACATGGCTTACAGGTAAGTAACTTATAATTTTTTTTCCAGGACCTTGTAAGTTTAATCGATCTTCTGTTACTTTAATATTTTGCACAATATTATGATGTGATAACATTACTCCTTTAGGAGTTCCAGTTGTTCCTGAAGTATAAATTATTGTAGCAATGTCTGATGCTTTGACAGCATTTTTTAATTCTGTTACTTTGTTTTGAAGCGATTCATTTTCTCCTAATTTTAAAAAGGAATCCCAACCAATGTCTGAGTCAATATCAAAACGATATACTTCTTTAAGTTGTGTATTTTTTTGAACAGTTTTTACTTTTTCATAGATATCATCCCCTGCCAAAAAACAAAAAGTTGCATCAGAATGATTTAACACATATTCATAATCCTTTTCCGACAAGGTAGCATACAAAGGGACATTTTGAGCTCCGATTTGCAAAGCTCCGATATCAATAAAATGCCATTTAGGTTGATTTACAGGTACTATGATAGCAATCTTATCATTTGGTTTTACTCCTAGCTTTAAAAGCGACCTACTAACCTGATTAGAAATTTGAATAACTTCTTGCGTACTATAACTTTTCCATTCGTCATTCTCTTTATAGACTAAAGATTTTGTTTGTGGATACTTAGAATTTTGGTATTGAATACAATCAAAAAGGCGAGATATCTGTTGAGTCATAATCGTGATTTATACTCAGCAAGATAAAACAAAATAGGTTTCATTGCTGAAACCTATTTTGTTTGGTTAATTAAGTTGTCCCCTACATAACTTGTATTGACAATTTTCGGAGTCAAAATTAGTAAAGAATTTTTTGATTACTGTAGTTGTTTTTACCTGTTTTTTACTGATTTTTTAAAAGGTACTTGTTTAGGCCACTTCCGTTAATTTTTGTATACTTAGAATCAATATCATATTCTACTTTCATTCCTGAGATATCAAACTCTCCTCTTACTTCTGTGTATTTTATATTTAAATCTTCTTTAAACTGTACCTTTTTAAAAGAGACTCCATCATTAAATTTTGAGTATTTAAATGTAGCACTTTCTTCAAATATTGAATTTTCAAAACTAATAAATGTTCTAAATTCAGCATATTTAAAAGTTGCTTCGTTTTCAAAATTTGTGTTCGCAAAACTGATTTCGTTTTTAAATTTTGCATATTTAAAAGTTGAATCATCTTGAAATTTCGTGTTTTCAAATGAAGATTTTTTATCAAAAGCAGAATATTTAAACATTGCTTTTCTTTCAAAAGTACAGTCTTTAAAGATTGCATTTTCATAAAAACTAGCTATAAAAGTGTGCCCACTATCTTCACTATCAGGATAGTATGCTAAAACATCATCTTTAAATGTACAATTGGTAAATGAAATATTTACTTCAATTCTGTTTTTAACCATATTATCTCCACCATTATTCCACCATTTCTTTTTTCTTTTTGGAAGATCTTTTAATTTTTCTTCCATATCTGTAAAATCTAAGGTTCCTTCTATGGTAGCATTAGAAATTGAAATGTCTTTTCCATTGTTAATATCTCTAATGATACCCTCTGCATTTACAGTTTTTTGAGAATAACCAACAAAGCTAATTAAGGTAAATACAAGTGTTAAAAGTGTAATTTTATTTTTCATTTTTATAAGTTTTAATACACTCTAAAGACAAGTCTTCTTTTTTATTTGTGACAGTTCTTATTATTTTTTTCTTCTATCCAATTTCTAGCATTTACAAATGCTTCTAACCATGGAGAAACTTCATCTTTTCTTCCTTGTGGATAGTTTGCCCAATTCCATTGAAAAGTAGAACGTTCTATATGTGGCATCGTTGCTAAATGTCTTCCTGTTTTATCGCACATCATCGCGGTATTAAAATCTGATCCATTTGGATTATGAGGATACCCATCGTAACCATATTTTGCAACGATATCATATTTGTCTTCAGAATAAGGTAAGTCAAATTTACCTTCACCATGAGAAATCCATACACCTAAAGTTGTTCCTGCAAGTGATGATAACATTACAGAATTATTCTTTTGAATTTTCACAGAAGTAAAGGAGCTTTCATGTTTTCCGGAATCGTTGTAGGTCATTTTTCCGTGAACTTCATGATCTGGATTTATTAAATCTAATTCCATCCACAATTGACAACCATTACAAATTCCAACACTTAAAGTATCTTCTCTATCAAAGAAATTATTAATAACAGTATTCGCTTTTTCGTTGTATTTGATAGCACCAGCCCAACCTTTTGCCGATCCTAAAACATCTGAATTTGAGAAACCACCAACAGCTCCTAGGAACTGTATGTCTTCTAAATTTTCACGACCCGATATTAAATCAGTCATATGAACATCTTTTACATCAAAACCAGCTAAGTACATGGCATTTGCCATTTCTCGTTCAGAATTACTTCCTTTTTCGCGTAGAATGGCTGCTTTAGGACGAGATTTCTCACTGTCGTTCGAAATGACAGATAGTTTACCAGTAAAATGCTCAGGAAACTTATATTGTAAAGGTTGATTTTTATAATTATCATATCGATTTTTAGCCAAACCATTTGCAGTTTGCTTTTGATCGAGTAGGAAAGAGGTCTTGTACCATGTATCTCTTAATTCAGAAACTGATAAAGAGTATTTAGTTTCATTGTTTTTGATATTCAATCGATCTCCATCTGTTACCGTTCCTATTTTTATTGCCTCAATTCCATTTTTAGAGAATACGGTTTCTATATTACTGTCTTTAGCTTGTATTACAATTCCGGAATTTTCTGAGAATAACAACTTAATTGAGTCATTTTCCTCTAGTTGAGAAAGATCCAAATTGGCACCTGTATTCACATCAGCAAAACACAATTCTAATAAAGTTGTAATCAGTCCACCAGAAGCAACATCATGTCCAGCAACAATTTGCTCCTCACGAATTAGCTTTTGAATGGTATTGAAAACATTTTTTACATAAGTAGCATCTTTAACCGTTGGAGTTTCATTTCCAATTTTATTAACAACTTGCGCAAAAGAACTTCCTCCTAATTTAAAATCGTCTTGTGAAATATTAATATAGTAAATAGAGCCACTGTCTTTTTTGAAAACAGGTTCAATCACTTTGGTAATATCGTTACAATTGGCAGCAGCAGAAATAATTACAGTTCCTGGAGAAATCACTTCTTCATTTGGATATTTTTGCTTCATTGATAAAGAATCTTTTCCAGTTGGAACATTGATTCCTAAACTGATAGAAAACTCAGACACAGCTTGAACAGCTTCGTATAAACGAGCATCTTCACCCTCGTTTTTACATGGCCACATCCAGTTTGCTGAAAGCGAAACTGATTGTAAACCATCTTTTAAAGGTGCCCAAATAATGTTGGTTAAAGATTCTGTAATTGCATTTCTACTTCCTGCAGTAGGATTAATCAAACCTGAAATAGGAGCGTGTCCAATAGAAGTTGCAATTCCTTCTTTTCCTTTGTAATCCAATGCCATCACCCCAACATTATTTAAAGGAATTTGTAATTGACCAACACATTGTTGTTTGGCAACTTTTCCGCCGACACAACGATCTACTTTATTTGTCAACCAGTCTTTACAAGCAACAGCTTCTAGTTGTAATACTTGTTTTAAATACTGATAAAAATCTTCAGAATTATAAATGACATCATCATAATGTCTATGAACAGTTTTATCTGTCATGATGGTTTTTGGCGAAGAACCAAACATGTCCTCTAAAGCCAAATCCATCGGTTTGTTTCCGTTGGTTGCAGATTCAAATGTAAAACGGTCATCACCAGTTACATTACCGACTTGATACATTGGTGAACGTTCTCTGTCGGCAATTTTTTGTAGGGTGTCTAAATGTTTTTCTGCAATCACCAATCCCATTCTTTCTTGAGATTCGTTACCAATAATTTCTTTATTTGATAAGGTTGGATCTCCAACAGGAAGTTGATCTAAATCGATTTTTCCTCCTGTATCTTCCACCAGTTCTGATAAACAATTTAAATGACCTCCAGCTCCATGATCGTGAATAGAAACGATAAAGTTTTCTTCGCTTTCTACCATTCCACGCACTGCATTTGCAGCACGTTTTTGCATTTCTGGATTAGAACGTTGTACAGCATTTAATTCGATTCCAGATGAAAATTCACCAGTATCTGCAGATGATACAGCAGCACCACCCATTCCAATTCTGTAATTATCTCCACCAAGGATGACAATTTTATCTCCTTCTTTCGGGGTATCTTTTAAAGCTTGATTTTCTTTTCCATATCCAATTCCTCCAGCTTGCATTATTACTTTATCGAAACCTAATTTACGAGGATTTACATTGAGCTTGTCGAAATGCTCGTCATGTTCAAAAGTTAAAACGGAACCCACAATTAGTGGCTGTCCAAATTTATTTCCAAAATCTGAAGCTCCATTAGAAGCTTTGATTAGAATATCCATGGGAGTTTGATACAACCATTTACGTTCTTCCATATTCTCCCAAGGTTTACCCTGATCATTGTCGAATGGGGCTTCTAAACGAGAATAAGAAGTCATATATACGGCTGTTCCAGCTAAAGGTAAAGAGCCTTTTCCTCCTGCTAAACGATCTCTAATTTCTCCTCCAGAACCTGTTGCTGCACCGTTAAAAGGTTCGACAGTAGTAGGGAAATTATGTGTTTCTGCTTTTAGTGAAATTACAGAGTTAAAATCAGAAGTTTGATAGTAATCTGGAATATCAGCTCTTTTTGGAGCAAATTGTTCAACTTTAGGTCCTTTGATAAAAGCTACATTATCTTTGTATGCAGAAACAATATCATTTGGATTTTGTTTAGAAGTTTCTTTGATCATTTTAAACAGAGAAGTTGGTTTCTCTTTTCCATCAATTACAAAAGTTCCGTTGAATATTTTATGACGACAATGCTCTGAATTTACCTGTGAAAATCCAAAAACTTCTGAATCGGTTAGTTTACGATCAATTTTTTTTGCTAAATTATTTAAATAATCAATTTCCTCATCATTTAATGCCAAGCCTTCTTGCGCATTGTAAGCAGCAATGTCATCAATTTTTAGAATAGGTTCAGGCTGAATATTAATGGTAAAAGTATCTTGATGTAATCCATTAAACTTTTGAAGAATCATTGGATCAAAATCAGAAAAATCTTCAGAAACATTTTTAAATTCTTCAATTCTAATGATTCCAGATATCCCCATATTCTGAGTAATTTCAACAGCATTGGTACTCCAAGGAGTTATCATTGCAGCTCGAGGGCCAATAAAAAAGGCGTCGAGAGACGCCGAATTTATTTTATGTTGATTCCCAAAAAGCCAAGTCAATTTAGAAATGTCTTTTGGACTTAGTTTTTCCGTTGTTTGAACAGCAAATACTTTGCTATTTTTGTTCCCAAAGAAATTAATCATTCTTTATGTATTTGTATAGTTGAATTGAATAACAAATTTAAAATTTTCAATTATAATTTTATGCTTCATATCTTCTTTTTTTTAGAGGTTATAAATCATTTATCAACAAAAATAATTTTTAGCTTCTTGTTATGGGAATTTACTATTTAATGACCTTTCTTATATAGATTTTCATCTAAAGAATGTGATACTCTGTTATTTCTTTTCTAACAAAGCCATGTAGAATCCATCAAAACCAGAAGTATGAGAAAACACTTTGTTGTCTTTAACAAAAATAAATTCTTTTCCGGCTTCTGATGTTAAGAATTTGTCCACTTGTTGTTGATTTTCAGAGGGTAATATTGAACAAGTTGCATACACTAATTTTCCTCCAGGTTTTACCATTTTTGAATATTGCTGAAGAATATCTTGTTGAATTTCTTTAATATTTTCGATGAATTCTGGTTGTAATTTCCATTTTGAATCTGGATTTCTTCTTAAAACTCCCAATCCGGAACATGGCGCATCAATTAAGACTCTATCTGCTTTACCATATAGTTTTTTGATAGGTTTTGTAGAGTCGATTACTCTTGTATCTATGTTGTGAACTTTATTTCTTCGAGCTCTAACTTTTAATTTTCTTAGTTTACTTTCATAAATATCCATTGCAATAATCTGTCCTTTATTTTTCATTAAAGAAGCAATATGCAATGTTTTTCCACCAGCACCAGCACAAGTATCTATTACTTTCATACCTGGTTCAATATCTAAATATTCAGCCACTAATTGTGATGAAGCATCTTGAACTTCAAAGTACCCTTTTTGAAAAACTTCTGTTCTAAAGACATTGGCTCTTTCTACCAATCGTAAAGCATCTGGATGATTAGGAACAAATTCTGTAAAAATACTTTCTTCTTTAAGTTCTTTTTGAAGGTTTTCTTTTGTGGTGTTTAATGTATTTGTTCTTAAGATTACTTCTGCTTGTTTATTCAATGCAGCTAATTCTTTAGTCCATAATTCCTCTCCAATTTCTGAGACTGCCATTTCGTCTATCCAGTCTGGAATGGATTCTCTATATTTTCTAATTTTTGAAAGTTCATCGAACTTACCTTTTATTCTTCTTGTAGGAGTAGGCTCTATTTGATTCCAATCCGGTAAAGCAATTCCTTTTAAAACACACCAAACAGAGAATAATCTCCAAATATTTGCTCTATCAAAAGGTTCCTTTACGTCTGCAATTTCAGCATATAAACGTTTCCAACGAACAATTTCATAAATAGTTTCTGCAACAAATTTTCGATCACGACTTCCCCAGCGTTTGTCTCTTTTTAAGGCTTTTTCTACAGCTTTATCAGCGTAAACTCCTTCATTAAAAATATCACGAATACTATCTATTACAGTATATACTAAGTTTCTATGTAATCTCACTTTAATAAATTTGTGCCTACAAAGATAAGCATAGACTTTGAGTAAAAAACGTTAATCGTTTTTCTTTTTGAAGAAGTCTTTAAAGATTCATCCATTTAGATAATCAATACTTTTTTTATCATTAAGTTTTCTAAATAATAAATCGAAAAAAATATTTTATACATAAAAAAGTAACAAAAAAATGTGTGAATTAATCATTAAATTCGCCTAAAATAATAGTTTTAATGAATTTAAATAATCCCATCACTTATCTTAAAGGACTTAGTAATGCTAGAGCTGGTTTACTTTCGTCTGAGTTGGGGTTAGTTAAATTAAATGATTTATTGCACTATTTTCCTTATCGATATATAGACAGAACAAAATTCTATAAAATTAACAATCTTTTAGATAATAATTCTGAAATACAGCTTTTTGGAAGAATAACTGAGCTTAAAACCATAAAACAAAAGAAAGGATCTAGGCTTGTTGCTAAGTTTCAAGATGATACGGGCAGCATGGAATTGGTTTGGTTTAAAGGACATAAATGGATAAAAGACTCAATCAAGTTAAATACTCCTTACATTATATATGGTAAAATAAATTATTTTAAGGGTAATTTCTCGATAGCTCATCCTGAAATGGATTTAGTAGATACATATAATAAAAAGAGGCAAGCAAAACTTCAGCCCGTTTATTCTTCTACAGACAAATTAGTAAATAGTGGATTAAGTAATAAAATGTTTCGAGGTTATATTCAAGATTTATTGCAACAAATTTTTGAACAGATTCAAGAAAGTCTATCACAAGAAATAATTAATGAATATGGACTTTTAGGAAAAAGAGATGCCTTATTAAATATTCATTTTCCAAAATCGCCAGAAGTCTTAGCCAAAGCTCAATATCGTTTAAAATTTGAAGAACTATTTTTTATTCAATTGCAATTGGTTAGAAAGAAACTCATCAGAAAAAATAAAATAAAAGGATATGTTTTTGAACAAGTTGGAGACGTCTTTAATAATTTTTATAATAATTATCTTCCTTTTGATTTAACGAACGCTCAAAAAAGAGTTTTAAAAGAAATCAGACGAGACGTTGCGTCCAATGCACACATGAATCGTTTACTTCAAGGTGATGTTGGTTCGGGTAAAACAATTGTAGCTTTACTATCTATGTTATTAGCAATTGATAATGGTTTTCAAGCGGCTATTATGGCTCCGACTGAAATTTTAGCGACCCAGCACTATAATGCAATTCAAGAGCTCTTAGAACAGATGAATATTTCAGTCGAATTACTAACAGGTTCTAGTAAAGTTAAAAAAAGACGAGAGATTCATGAATCCTTAGAAAACGGAAACCTCAATATATTAATAGGTACTCATGCTTTATTAGAAGATAAAGTAAAATTTCGAAATTTAGGAATTGCTATTATTGATGAACAGCATAGATTTGGTGTTGCCCAACGTTCTAAAATGTGGCAAAAAAATGAATTACCACCACATATCTTAGTAATGACAGCTACGCCAATTCCTAGAACTTTAGCGATGAGTGTCTATGGCGATTTAGATATTTCTGTGATTGACGAATTACCTCCAGGTAGAAAAGAAGTAAAAACGGTTCATAGATATGATAGTAATCGACTGGCGGTTTTTAATTTCATGAAACAAGAAATTGAGAAAGGAAGACAAGTTTATATTGTATATCCATTAATTCAAGAATCAGAAGTGATGGATTATAAAGATTTGATGGATGGTTACGAAAGTGTTTCCAGAGAATTTCCATCTCCAAAATATCAAATAAGTATTGTTCATGGAAAAATGAAACCTGCTGATAAAGAATATGAAATGCAACGCTTTGTGAAAGGAGAAACCCAAATTATGGTAGCTACGACTGTTATTGAAGTAGGAGTTAACGTACCTAATGCAAGTGTGATGGTGATTGAAAGTGCAGAACGGTTTGGCTTAAGTCAGTTGCATCAGCTAAGAGGGCGCGTTGGGCGGGGTGCAGATCAGAGCTTTTGTGTTTTACTATCAAGTTTTAAATTATCTGCAGAAGCTAAGACAAGATTAAAAACCATGGTTGAAACTTCAGACGGATTTAAAATTGCAGAAGTCGATTTAAAACTTAGAGGTCCTGGTAATATTATGGGAACTCAGCAAAGTGGTGTTTTAAACTTACGCATTGCCGATGTAGTAAAAGACACTGCTATTTTACACAAAGCAAGAAATACTGCAATTGAAATTTTGCAAGAAGATCCAAACCTTTCTAAATCAGAGAACAAAGAAATACATAAAACCTATGCTGAGATTTTTAAAGCCTCGGGAGCTTGGTCAAATATTAGTTAAAATATACATCTAACATTAAACCCAAAACTATTTACTACTAAATCTGTATTGTCTATAAGACGAAAATAAGGTCTCCAATCTGTTCCAATAACTAGTGGAATTTCTTTAAACTTATATTCTAAACCGATTTCACCAACAGCACCTAATGCAAAAGGACTTCCTAAAAAAGCGTAGGGTCCAACTCCCGCATACCAATGTAAAGATTCGCCTCCTAAAGGTCTATACACAAAATCCCATAAAAGATCTAAACCAACTCCATCACCAAATGATAAATCTGCGTGAATTCTATTGAATTCTCCCATTTGGAATACAGCATCGATGCCTACATTTCCACCCGTGACATCACCAAATCGAATTCCTAATTCTTGTGATTTACTTGTTGAAATAAATGCAAATGTGATTGATAAGAATACTATTAATTTTTTCATAATCTATACGTTTAGTTGTTATCTATTTCCATTAAGAGGATTCTTAATATTTTAAAAAAGTCATATAAATGTACAACAATAATTAGTGGTAATATAATTAATTATTGATTCCATTTTGGGTTAGTTTTTAAAACCTCTTTATAAATATGACAAGTCTCATCATGAGATCCTTTTAAGTATCCAGCACTCATTAAAAATTCATTGGTAATCTCTCCACCTGTAAATTTAAAGGTTTTCTTAAATAGTTTTACCCATTCATCTTTGGTTTTTGGATGATGATGATTTAACCAATTTTGAAATGAGCCCATTTCATTTTGTAAGTCAACAATTACGTTGGCATTGTGAATGGCAGCATTTACTTTTAATTTATTTCGAATGATACCAGCATCATTTAATAAACGCTCTCGTTCTTTTAAATCATAATTAGCCACCGTTTTAATATCAAAATTCGAATATGCTTTTCTAAAGTGTTCTTGTTTGTTTAGAATAGTATTCCAAGATAACCCAGCTTGATTGATTTCTAAAATTAATCGTCCAAACAACTCATTATCTGAATCAATTGGAAAGCCATATTGGGTATCATGGTAAGTTTTATGAACGTTTCCTTTCTCTAAGTTTTTAGTGTAGTTACAATAAGGATTATTTGCCATCACATGTACTTCATTTATTTTTTTATGACAGTAATTTTGGTAATTTTTCTCTCATTAACTTCATAAATAAGGACTAATTCTATGACTTCATCACTTCCATTTCTTCCCACAATACTTTCATGATCAATTACTTTATTACCTATCACAATTCGTTTTAAAATGGTAGAATGCAATTGAGGTGATTTTTGAAACAAAGCATTATATACTTCTTTTACTTCAGAAAAACCTACAATAGTTGGTTTTTGTTCATCGATATTATACATTTTTATGCTTTTAGAAAAAGAAGACATAAAACCTTCAATATTCCTATTGTTATAAAAATCTAAATTCTCTTGCACTACTTGTTCTGGAGTCATTTTTTGAGTTGTAGAAACTGATGTAATCAAACTGAAAATGAGTACAAAAATTAGGTTAAGTTTATTCATTAAAATTAAATACTAATTCTGACAAAGCTACAAAATCTAATTATTAATAAGTATTCCATATATAAAATGATAAAAGGCCTAAATAGTAGACCTTTTATCATTACATAATTCTTTTATTCATTAATATCTTCTCCTTTTTCTAAAGAATTAATATTTGCTTGAACTCTTCCTATGCTAGCTGCATTTGGTGCATTTTCTAGTGCCTTTTTTAAATGTTTTAAAGCATTTTTAAAATCACCTTTTGCAGAATAACCCCTGGCCAAACCATAATGAACATGCCAAATGTCTTTATGTTTTTTTGCATTGGTTTTAAACACCTCTAAAGCTATATCTTTAAGGCCAAAACTAATAAGTTGTCTGCCATATTGATGCATTTCAAAAATACTCGCTTTTGGCATATAAGAATCTAAAGTAGCTACAGCTTCATCTTGTTTGCTCAACTTATTTAAGATAGCTGCTTTAATGTTGGTATTGTTAAAAGTTTGCTGACTATAAAATTTTCCAGAAATAGTTCCATTTATCCAACCCAAGGCTTCTTCTAGATCGCCACCGTTATTTAATACATAACTAGCAGCTTGTTCCCAAGTTTGACGATTAAATCCAGGTTCGTTTTGTAGTTTTTGACGGATATCGGCCAATACAATGTTCGGCACATCTACTTCAATCTTAAAAGGAAATTGTTTTTTCTCCCAATTTAATGAAGCAATTGTAGTATTTGCAGTAACCTCATTAAACTCAAAAGTTAATTGTTCTTTATGAGTTATCTCATTTGTGTTTACAGTAACTTGTAATGCATCTTTAGAAGGTTCGTAAAAAAAACTTCCCCAAGCGGTTGTGTTTTTGTTAAAAAGAATAGTAGCGGTATTATTTTTATTAACTATAATGTGCAAACTATACTTTCCTGCTTTAATTTCTTTTCCTTCAATTTTTACGTCACTAGTAAATTCTATGATGGTGTTTTTATTTGCCCCGGATCTTCAAGGAGCAGCTTTTGAGGTTCCGAAACCTAAATTATTTAAACCATAAGGAACTACTTTTTCCCAGATTTCCCTTTTATTAACACTTGGTCTAGAGTGCTGAATATAAATATCTGTAATTCCAATGCGTTGAGAAACGCTTGCCATTTGACTTCTACGTGGAAAATCTAGTTGAGAAAATGAACTAAAGCTAACCGTAAGAAGTAAGCTTAAAAAAAAGCTACTTAGATTGATTTTTTCATGATGTGAAATTTTGAGTTGTTTGTAGCTACAATGTATCTACATCTAAAACTTCAACTTGTTAGACGTCTCTTTTTTTGATGATAATTAACTATTCATTAAGAAGTTGATGAAATAAATTTTCTTCTACTAAAATTTTCGTTTGCTCTTTCGAACAAGAAATCACTAAAATAAAAGCAATTAAAAGTGAGATTTTTTTCATTAAAAAAGTTTAAACAATATAGTTCGATTTACAACGAAGAAACTTACAAGACAAACCTAAGAATTATCTAGTAGTAAAATCTTGAAAAACTTCTTTTAAAAAGTTTAATTTAATTAAATTTGCAACTAAATCTTTAAAAGCTAGATGAAGATATCGTATAATTGGTTAAAACAGTTTCTACAAGTAGACTGGAAAGAAAATAAGACAAGTGAATTGTTGACAGATCTTGGTTTAGAAGTTGAAGGGATTGAAACCAAAGAATCCATTAAAGGAAGTTTGAAGGGTATTGTTGTGGGTAAAGTTTTAACTTGTGTACAGCATCCAAATGCTGATCGATTAAAAATTACCACAGTAGACATAGGGAATGGCGAGCCAATGCAAATTGTATGTGGAGCACCCAATGTAGCTGCAGGTCAAAAAGTACCCGTTGCAACAATTGGTACAACCTTATATGATGACAAAGGCGAAGGATTTAAAATTAAGAAAGGTAAAATTAGAGGAGAAGAAAGTCATGGAATGATTTGTGCCGAAGATGAACTTGGTTTAGGTTCTGGTCATGATGGAATTATGGTTCTTGATAAGAAACTAAAAGTCGGAACTCCAGCTGCAGAAGTTTTTAAAATTGAAACTGATCAAGTCTTTGAAATCGGATTAACTCCCAATAGAGCAGACGCCATGAGTCATTATGGTGTTGCTAGAGATCTACGAGCAGGTTTAATTCAACACGGAATTAGTTTAGAATTAATTTCACCTTCAGTAAGTGATTTTCATGTAGATGAAAGAAAACTTAGAATCGAAGTTGAAGTAGATAATAAAGAACAATCTCCAAGATATTGCGGAATCTCTATTGTTGACGTTACAATAAAAGATTCTCCTGAATGGATTCAAAATAGACTAAAAGCTATTGGAATCTCTCCCAAAAATAATATTGTAGACATTACTAATTATGTATTACATGAGTTAGGACAACCCTTACACGCCTTTGATGCTTCAAAAATTAAAGGAAATAAAGTTATTGTTAAAACCTTACCACAAGGAACCAAGTTTACAACCTTAGATGAAGTAGAAAGAGAATTGCACAAAGAAGATATCATGATTTGCGATGCCGAATCAAATCCTTTATGTATTGCAGGTGTTTTTGGAGGAATTGACTCTGGAGTTACAGAAAAAACAACATCTATATTTTTAGAAAGCGCTTATTTTAACCCAGTTGCTGTTAGAAAAACAGCAAAAAGGCATGCTTTAAATACGGATGCTTCTTTCCGTTTTGAGCGTGGAATCGATATCAACTTTACAGAATATGCTTTAAAACGTGCGGCATTATTAATTGAAGAATATGCAGGGGGTAAAGTAGCTTCTAATGTGATGGATTTTTATCCAGAAAAAATTGAAGATTTTCAGGTTTTCCTTTCCTATGAAAGTGCATTTCGTCTCATAGGTCAAGAGATTGATAAAGAAACTATTAAAAATATTTTAGCTTCTTTAGAAATTAAAATAAGTAGTGAAACAGAAGGAGGGTTAGGATTAACCATACCTTCTTATAGAGTTGATGTTCAAAGAGAGGCTGATATTATAGAAGAGGTTTTACGTGTTTACGGATACAACAATATTAAATTCTCACACAAATTAAATACTTCTATTTCTTTTGATTCTAATGTAGATGTTAAAGTAGAAAATGTAGTTGCCAATCAATTAACATCCTTAGGATTTAATGAAACTATGGCAAACTCATTAACTAAAGAAGATTATATCTCACTATCAGAAAATTTAAAATCTGAATTTAATGTTGAGATGTTAAATCCTTTAAGTAATGATTTAAAAGTCTTACGTCAGTCGCTTTTATTTAGCGGATTAGAATCTGTTTCTTACAATATCAATAGAAAGAATAATTCTTTAAAATTATACGAGTTTGGTAAAACGTATCATAAATATGACACAATTTATCAAGAAGATAAACACTTTACATTATTTGTGTCAGGAGCAAGAACTCAAGATACTTGGAATGCTTCTTCTGTAAATTCTGATTTCTTTTATTTAAAAGGAATTGTCAATTCATTATTAGAAAGAATTGGATTCACCAATTTAAAAACATCCCCTGTAAAATCAGATGTGTTTTCAGAAGGAATTATGCTCAGCTTAGGGAAAACTAAATTGGTAGAATTTGGGGTCATCAAGAAAAAGATTTTAAAAGAATTTGGAATCAAACAAGAAGTTTTATTTGCTGACTTTGATTGGGATTCAATTTTATCAATGTCAGGTAAAAAGAAAGTTAAAGTTTCTGAATTACCTAAATTCCCTGCAGTGAAAAGAGATTTAGCATTATTGTTAGATGAAAAAGTTACCTTTAAAGAAGTCTATAATTTAGCTTTTCAATCAGAAAGAAGTCTATTGAAAGATGTTGGTTTGTTTGATGTTTATGAAGGAGATAAGCTTCCAGAAGGAAAAAAATCGTATGCAGTGAGTTTTTTGTTACAAGATGAAACAAAGACCTTAGCAGACAAACAAATAGATAAAATAATGCAGAAATTACAACAAACATTTGAAAAGAATTTAGATGCTGTTTTAAGATAATAATAAGCTCCCTTTTTGGAGCTTTTTTTATAAAGAATATGTACAAAATATTAGTCCGACCCGTTTTATTTTTATTCGATCCAGAGAAGGTTCATCACTTTACTTTTTCATTGATTCGTTTTTTATGTAAGATTCCTTTTGTAGCCTCAATTTTTAGAGGAATGTATCAAGTTGAAGATAAACGATTAGAAAGAACTTTGTTTGGAATTACATTTAAAAATCCAGTAGGTTTGGCTGCCGGATTCGATAAAAACGCAGTATTGTACAACGAGTTAGCTAATTTTGGATTTGGATTTATAGAAATAGGCACGGTAACACCAATTGGTCAAGTTGGAAATTCTAAAAAAAGACTTTTTAGACTGAAGGATGATAAAGGAATTATCAACCGAATGGGTTTTAATAATGATGGTTTAGAGGTTGCTATTGAACAATTGAAGAAGAACAAAGAGAAATTAATTATTGGTGGAAATATTGGAAAAAATACACAAACCAAACCAGAAAACTATACGGCAGACTATGAAGCTTGTTTTAAAGGTCTGCACCCATATGTAGATTATTTTGTATTAAATGTGAGTTGTCCAAATGTAGGGAGTCATGCTAAGTTAAATGACAAGGATTACTTATTAGAATTGATTTCTGCAGTACAAAAATTAAACAATCAAGAAGTAATACAAAAACCGATTTTACTTAAAATCGCACCCGATTTAAATAACAATCAATTAGATGAAATTATAGAATTAGTTGCTGAAACTAAGATTGATGGAGTAATTGCTTCTAATACATCAACGACTAGGGACAATTTAAAAGCATCGGACGAACTTTTAAAAGAAATTGGTAATGGAGGTTTAAGCGGACAACCAATTAAAGCTCAAAGTACCAAAGTGATACAGTATTTATCTAAGAACTCAAATAAATCATTTCCAATTATTGGAGTAGGAGGTATTCATTCTGCAGAAGATGCAATAGAAAAAATAAATGCTGGTGCCGACTTGGTTCAAATTTATACCGGTTTTATTTATGAAGGCCCAAACCTTATTAAAGAGATTAACAAAGCTCTTTTAAAATAGTTTTTATGGATGTACAAATACTTTTATCATTTGTAGCATCAGTAGCTGTTTTAGCAATCTCACCCGGTCCAGATAATATCTTCGTTTTAATGCAAAGTGTTGTGTATGGCAAAAAATATGGACTAGCAACTGTGATTGGATTAATGACAGGTTGTATTATTCATACAACCCTAGTCGCATTTGGGGTGTCAGTAATTATAAAAGAAAACGAAAATATCTTTCTAGGAATTAAACTTTTAGGAGCAGCATACCTAATTTATTTGGCCTATAAAGTATTTAAAAGTGATGCAAGAATAGCAATGAATGCTGATGGTATTGAAAAGAAAACACCATTTCAATTGTTTAAAGTTGGCTTTTTAATGAATGTTTTAAATCCGAAGGTGACCATCTTTTTTTTAGCCTTATTTCCAGGGTTTTTATTCTCAGAATCGCTTTCTACTGTTTTGCAGTTTTATGTTTTAGGAGGCTTATTTATCCTAACTTCTTTTATCATATTTTCATCGATTGCTATTTTAGGAGGAACAATTTCAGAGACAATTCAGAGAAATAAAAACATTGGAATTTGGTTAAAGTGGCTGCAAATTATTGTTTTTGTGGGGATTGCGATCTTTATCTTGATATAAGTTTAATGACCTTTAAATTGTATATTTGAATCAATGAGCAAAGTCAAAATTATTGAATGCCCAAGAGATGCCATGCAAGGCATTAAAAGCCATTTTATTCCTACAGAAGCCAAAGCGAAGTATATTAACTCTTTGCTAAAAGTTGGTTTTGATACCATTGATTTTGGAAGCTTTGTTTCGCCTAAAGCGATTCCTCAAATGCGAGATACAGCTGAAGTGCTTTCTAAATTAGATTTATCTTCAACGAATAGCAAATTACTAGCTATTATAGCCAATGTTAGAGGTGCAAATGACGCCGCTCAATTTGAAGAAATTGATTATTTAGGGTACCCATTTTCTATTTCTGAAAATTTTCAAATGCGGAATACGCATAAAACCATCAATCAATCTATTGAAGCTTTACAAGAAATTTTGTCCATTGCAATAAGATCTAATAAAGAAGTGGTTGCTTATTTATCTATGGGCTTTGGAAACCCTTATGGAGATCCTTGGAATGTGGAAATAGTAGGGGAGTGGACAGAAAAATTATCGAATATGGGTGTCAAAATTTTATCACTTTCGGATACCATTGGAAGTTCTACACCAGATGTTATTGAGTATTTGTTTTCGAATCTAATTCCTACATATCCAGAAATTGAATTTGGCGCACATCTGCATACCACACCAGATTCTTGGCACGAAAAGGTAGATGCGGCTTACAAGGCAGGTTGTAAACGTTTTGACGGTGCTATTAAAGGTTATGGCGGTTGCCCAATGGCAAAAGATGATTTAACTGGAAATATGCCCACAGAAAAACTCGTTTCGTACTTTACAGAACAAAAAGCAGATTTTGGTGTAAAGCCAATGAGTTTTGAAAGTGCCTACAATCAGGCACTACAAGTTTTTTAGAATAGAATTATTCTATTTATTTTTAACCAACTTTTTTATAAAATCAGAACTGTTATGAAACGATTTAAGTTTATCTATATTTTTCTTTTACTATTAATCATTTGTTCTTGCTCAAAAGATGATGGCAAAATTTCTTTTACACTTTTACAAGTCAATGATGTTTATGAAATTGCTGCGATACAAGGCGGTGAGTATGGTGGAATGGCTAGAGTTGAAACCGTTCATCAAGAATTGTTAGCTGAGAATAAAAACACCTTATTAGTGATGGCAGGTGATTTCCTGAATCCTTCTTTATTAGGAACTATGAATTATGAAGGAGACAGAGTAAGAGGTAAGCAGATGATAGAAGTAATGAATGCTATGAATTTTGATGTTGCTGCCTTTGGAAATCATGAATTTGATTTGAGTAAAAATGATCTTCAAAAAAGATTGAATGAAAGTACTTTTCCTTGGATTTCTGCGAACGTTTTTCATAAAATAGCCGATAGTATTTCCTCATTTAACCAAGAACTTAATGGAATTAATACTCCGATCAAAGGTTCGTTTATAAAAGAAATTTCTGACGAAGATGGTACTACTATCAAAATAGGTTTTATTAGCGTTTGTATTCCCTCTAACCCAAAATCATATGTACAGTATACCGATATGTTTGAAGCGATTCAAAAAGAATATAAAGCCATTCAAAATAATGTTGATATTGTGGTTGGATTAACGCATGTTAAAATTGAACATGATAGAAAAATTGCTAAATTATTACCAAACATTCCTTTAATTATGGGAGGTCATGAACATACCAACAAAAATGAAAAGGTTGGAAATGTTCAAATTAATAAGGCAGACGCTAATGCAAAATCAGCCTATATTCATACTCTTATTTATGACAAAAAAACTAAAAAGACAATTCTTTCTTCTGAATTAAAAGTAATTGATGCTAGCATCAAAGACGACTCAAAAGTAAAATTAGTTGTTGATAAATGGCAGCAAGTTTTGAGAAGTTTTATTACACAGATTGTAGAGAACCCATATGATGTAATTTATAATGCAAAAACCCCACTAGATGGTAGAGATACTCCGATTCGCTCTGTACAGACTAATTTAGGAGAGCTTATTGCTAATTCAATGACCTTTTCTTATGACAATAAAGTTGATTGTTCACTTGTAAACGGAGGGTCTATTAGAATTGATGATGAATTAACTGGGGATATCAATAGTGTAGATGTCTTTAGAGTCTTACCTTATGGAGGTGCTGTGTTTAAAGTAAAAATGAAAGGTAGTTTGCTTTCTAAAACTATAAAATATGGAAAAAGAGTGGCTGGAACTGGTGCTTATTTACAACGAAGTAGTAATATCGTTGTAGCTGGAGAGAAAGTTACTCTAAACAATAAACCTATAGTACCAAATAAAATATATACTGTAGCTTTAAGTGATTATTTGATGAAAGGTTTTGACATCCCTTTTCTTAAAAATGGCAATCCAGAAGTTATTGATGTTTACAAGCCAAAAGAAAATGAGACCTCTTTTGATATTAGAAAAGCAGTGATAGAATTTCTAAGAACTCAATAAAAAAAGAGAAAGCTACCTTAGTAACTTCCCCTTTTTACACTTAATATTAGTTTTAACTAAACTTAAAATCTATATTGTAATCCAGCATAAGCTCCAAACGGATGACCTGGTCTTAGCCCAGCAGGAACCCTAGATGCTGCATAGGTTTCATCTAATAAATTAATAATGTTAGCTGTTGCCGCTAAGCTTTTATTGATATGATATTTCCCTGAAAAATCTACTATAAAATTAGAATCTACTAATTCGCTTGATGGAATAGTGCCTGAACCAGCTTGTGTTCTAAATTGTCCGTTGAACCTTCCATTTAAGTTTAGTTCAAATTTCGAGTGTTCTAAAGACAATCCAATATTAAATTGATGTTTAGAAATATATGGCAACTCATCACCCGCAACAACTTCCCCCCATAAATCATCATTGCTACCAAAACTATTTTGAAATTCAGTATTTGTGTAAGTATATCCGAAAGTAAAAGGTAAGCTATACTTAGAATTTTTAGCTAAGAAATCGTAATTCGCTAATAGCTCAAGTCCATTAACAACAACTTCTCCAGCATTAAATTGATCTAAAGAACCAGTTCCACCAGTAGCGGCTAAATCACTCCCTAATAAATTGCTGTAGTCATTATAAAAGAGAACTGCTTCAGCTCTTAAATTCCCAATTGAAAATCTACTTCCTAGTTCGTAATTAATACTTTCTTCTGGTTTTTCATCTTCTTGATTTCCCGGAGGAGAAAAACCTTTATGAACTCCGCCAAAAATGGATAGATTGTTAGTAAACTTATAGTTAGTTCCAATTCCCGGTATAAAAATACCCACATTATTTTCTCTTACAGATAGATTAACGCCGGTTCTTAAAATATCATTATTTCCGAAATTTTCTCTTTGTAATGTAATATTTTCATAGCGAACACCCGGAGTAAATGTCCATTTTTTAATTTTCAACTTATAAGTTACTGACGAAGCAAATGCTTTTGCACTACTAATTCTATTGGCATTGGTTCCTGGAATTCCAGCATTTGAAAGACTTAATTCGTTATTGTTTATTGAATAATCATCAATCCATTGAAAACGATCTTCCTCATCATAATGATAACGTAAACCTATTTCTATATCATGAAAAGCATCACCTTTGTACCAATGATAATCGAATTTTGTTTGAATTCCTTTAGAGATATATGTTCTATTATTTGCTCTCAAATTGATGGAGTCATCAGCATCAGAATTAATATTTCCTTTCACCAATTCTAAATGATTAGCATAGGTTACGGGATCGCCAAATACATTTCCAATCGATTGTCTGTCTCCATTATAGGTGATAAAATCGACTTTATACCAATTTCTTCTAAAATAGTTATTGTATAAATTAGTGGTAATTCGAAAGTTTTTAGAAAAATCAAGAGTATGTGTAAGTACGATTTGTCTATGGATATTTTTCATTAAATCATTACTAGATCCCGCATATCTACTAAAAGGATTGTCAATAAAATCCTCATCCGAAATTCCTAAATAGGTTTCATTAGATTCTTCATCTGAATATTGAAGTTTTGCTTCTAAAGATTGTTTTACTCTCGAATTTGGGAATAAATTTACTCTGAATTTCGCTACAATATCATTTTTATCAAAACCAGTATCTTTTACATTAAAAAGGTCTTTAAATCCATCCGATCCATAATTTAAATATTCTACAGAATAGCCAAAGTTTTTATGACTATCTCCAACAATGGCATGCAATTGTGAAGAATTAAAGCTACCATAACTAGCTCTTACACTTCCAGCAAATGTATCCGGAATTTGATTAGAAATCATATTGATGGCTCCACCAGTTGTGAATGGTCCATATTGTACTTGACTGCTTCCTTTTAAAACTTCTACGGCTTGCATTCTTGCAATGGTTGGAAAATAGTATGCTGATGAAGCACTGTAAGGAGCAGGAGCAATTAAAACTCCGTCTTCCATGATGGTGATTTTAGCACTTCTTTCTGGTGAGGTTCCTCGTAAACTAATATTTGGACGTAAACCAAAACCATCTTCCTCATAAATATTTACCCCAGGCACAGTTCTTAGTGCTCTATTAATATCTGTAAAACTGAATTTTTTTAATTCTTTTGGAGAAATATAATAGGCAGAACCTGTTCGGTTTTGTGCAACATATTTGTTTCCAAAAATTACATTTGTATTTAAGATGACTTCATCCAATTTTTGAATGGTATCAATCGATTTTTTTTCTTTTTTTTGAGCTGATAAACTCAATGATAGTAGTCCTATAGTCAGTATTAGTAACTTTTTCATTTTATATATAATCATGATAGATATTTTTTTATAATCGAGTGTAAAAATACATTCCAAAAACTATTCTACAAAGCTTATTTAGAATAAATAAAAATAAAAATAGTGATAAAATTGATTTTCAGTAAGTTAAATGGAATGATTCTTAATAAAAGTTTTTTGTTCTAACAATTGTAATGTTTTCATTTGTGTTGTATTTTTATAGCGCTAAAAAAGAGACCAATGTTACAAACGATAGATTTACAAAAAAAGCTAATAAAAGAAAGAAAAAAAGTTGTAAAATCTGAGGATATCATCGGATGGGTTTACTCAGTATTTAATGAAATTGACGTTACTAAAAACTCTATCTTAGAAAGATTAACCTCTTCACCAATTAATAGAGACGTTAATAATTTTGATATAGATAAAGTAAATACCAATGCTATTTTTCATATTTCTCATATTGAAAAAATTTGTGTGAATTATCGCCTACGGTTTTTGGATACCAAATATTTTAAGGGTTCTTATCCTGATAAAGTACTGGAGAAAATAACAGCAATTGAAAAAGAACATCATACAGTTTTAGATGGTTTTAAAATTATTGCCCCTTCAAAGTTGTTTAGATTAGATAAAGCTGATGATCCACTTTTATTTGCACCAATGGGAAATGGTTATTATTATTTAATACACAAATGGGGAACCGATTTACATCCACTTAGAAAAATTAAATATTGGAGTATTAAAAATGTTGAAAACTTAGGAGTCAGTATTTTCGCAATCAGTTTTCTTTTTACACTTTTAACAAAAAATATCATTTATGATGATACTGCTCATGCAGGACATCTTTTTATGTTATTTCTTTTTTATGTAAAGGGAGTTGTAGGAATGTTATTTTTATTTGGAGCTTCTTCAGGTAAAAATTTCAGTCAATATTGTTGGTTAAGTAGGTACGATAAAATTAGCTAAATAACCTAACAATTATTTAATGCTACCAAATCAATAAATATGTTGTAAATTCGCTTGCAATTAATTTCAAATTGATTGCACTATGATTGCTCACGATTCCAAAATTTTAGGTGAAGGTTTAACATACGATGATGTCCTGTTAGTTCCTGCCTATTCAGAAGTACTTCCAAGAGAGGTAAATATTCAAACAAAATTTACTAGAAATATTACAATTAACGTTCCAATTGTATCCGCAGCTATGGATACAGTAACAGAATCTTCATTGGCTATTGCCATGGCAAGAGAAGGCGGAATTGGTGTTCTACATAAAAATATGACGATTGAGCAACAAGCTCAAGAAGTTCGTAAAGTTAAAAGAGCTGAAAGCGGTATGATTATCGATCCGGTAACCCTGCCTTTAGATGCTGTAGTTTCAGATGCCAAAAATGCGATGCGAGAACATTCTATTGGAGGAATTCCTATTGTTGGTGCAGATGGAATTTTAAAAGGAATTGTTACCAATAGGGATTTGCGTTTTGAGCATGTGAACAACCGACCTATAGTTGAAGTAATGACGAAGGATAATTTAATTACTGCTCCCGTCGGAACTTCTTTAAAAGGCGCAGAATCTATTCTTCAGCAAAATAAAATTGAAAAACTCTTAATTGTTGATGATCATTATACTCTTAAAGGGTTAATCACCTTTAGAGATATTACAAAAGTGACTCAAAAACCTATTGCAAATAAAGACAGTTTTGGGAGATTGCGTGTAGCCGCAGCTTTAGGAGTTACTGGAGATGCTGTAGATAGAGCTGCAGCTTTAGTAAAAGCAGGAGTTGATGCCGTTATTATTGATACTGCTCACGGTCATACTAAAGGAGTAGTTGATGTTTTAAAAGCTGTAAAAAAATCATTTCCAGAATTAGATGTAGTTGTAGGAAATATAGCAACACCTGAAGCCGCCAAATATTTAGTAGAAGCTGGAGCTGATGCAGTAAAAGTAGGAATTGGACCAGGATCAATTTGTACAACAAGAGTAGTGGCTGGAGTAGGGTTTCCTCAATTTTCAGCAGTTTTAGAAGTTGCCGCTGCCATTAAAGGATCTGGAGTTCCAGTGATTGCCGATGGTGGAATTCGTTATACAGGAGATATTCCTAAAGCAATTGCTGCAGGAGCAGATTGTGTCATGTTAGGTTCTCTATTAGCAGGAACTAAAGAATCTCCTGGAGAAACAATTATTTACGAAGGAAGGAAGTTTAAATCATATCGAGGAATGGGTTCTGTTGAGGCTATGAAACAAGGTTCTAAAGATCGTTACTTCCAAGATGTAGAAGATGATATTAAAAAATTGGTTCCAGAAGGAATTGTAGGAAGAGTTCCTTACAAAGGTGATTTATATGAAAGCATTCATCAATTTGTAGGAGGTTTAAGAGCAGGAATGGGGTATTGTGGTTCTAAAGATATAGAAACACTAAAAAATACTGGTAAATTTGTGCGAATTACGGCTTCTGGCATCAATGAGAGTCATCCTCATGATGTTGCTATTACCAAAGAATCTCCAAATTATAGTAGAAGATAAAAGAAAAATTATATGAATAAAAAAGAGAAGCGGAAGCTTCTCTTTTTTATTGTTGGGTATAATAGTAATAATCTTTGATCGCTATTTCTAAAAAATCAAGGGGTTTCAATTCTGTTTTAATCTTAGTAATCTCAATGACTTTTGTGTATAATTTTAAAATTAATTTGTGATTTCCTCTTCGTTTAGCTTTGGTAAACAATTCTCTGATAGTTTGCATGTCTTTATCTGAAAGTACCGATACTTGAGGAAAAGTTGGTGTATAATCTTCCTGTAAATCTTCAACTAAAGTATCTCGTAAACGAACTCTTCTTTTCTCGCTAATAATGGTTGTTCCTGCTGCTATATCTCCTAAACGCTGACCTTTTCCATTAAACAAAATGGTAAAAACCGCCACAGACCCTGTAAAAAACCAAATATCAATAATTCTTAACAACCACCTAGTTAAATAACTTCCTAAAGCTGGCTTGCTACCGTCAATTTTTACAACTCTAATTTTGTTTAAATACTTACCTGGAGTTTGACCGTTCATGGCAATTTCAAAAATTAAAGAATAAAAAGTTGTAGGTAAGTTTACAATTAAATACAATACGGCATTATTTAAGGAAGGTTTATATCCAATCAACCGAAAAAATAGAAAGATTAAAAAGTTATAAGCAAAAATAATTAATAGATCTATCAAGAAAGATCTAATTCTTGTAGTTACATGAGCAACATTTTGACTGATGCTAATATTTTGAGCGGTTTCTATTTGAAAATTATCCATTTTTGCGTTAATTTGTTAGGATTACTTTGAACAAAAAAGAATTGCGAATATAATAAGTTTCAATGACATTACTTTTCCATTATCATTTGATAATGAATAAAAAAAACGGTTCATGAGAGAGGCTCATTTTGTGAAAAAAAATAAAGAGAAGTGGAAACTTTTTGAAGATGTTTTGGATAAAAAGCAAGACATCAATCCAAATAAGTTATCGGATCTTTATATAGATATTACAGATGATTTGAGTTATGCAAAAACTTTTTATCCAACCAGTAACACAGTTTTGTATTTAAATACACTAGCATCCGCAGCTCATTTAAAGATTTATAAAACCAAAAAAGAAAGTAAAAACAGAATTATCAACTTTTATAAGTTTGAGTTTCCAACCATGTTTTATCAATATCATAAACAGTTATTGATTTCATTTGCTGTTTTTGCATTTTTTACGCTTGTAGGTATTTTCTCTGCTGCGAACGACATTGATTTTGTACGTATCATTTTAGGTGATAGTTATGTAAATATGACACTAGAAAATATTGAAAAGGGAGATCCTATGGCTATTTATAAGAAAGCCAATGAGTTAAGCATGTCTGCCTTTATCACATTTAATAATATTAGAGTTGCAGTGTTTGCTTTTTTATTGGGAATGCTTTTTTCTGTTGGAACTTTATATGTGATGATGCAAAACGGAATTATGCTAGGCTCTTTTACTTATTTTTTCTATACTAAAGGCTTGTTATGGGAATCGTCTAGAACTATTTGGATTCACGGTACCATAGAGATTTCAGTAATCATTATTGCTTCTTGTGCAGGTTTAGTGTTAGGAAATGGATTAATGTTTCCCAAAACGTATAGCCGATTGGAAGCTTTTAAAAGAAGCTTTGTAAACGGTTTAAAAATTATGCTAAGCACTGTGCCGTTTTTTATTATTGCAGGCTTCATTGAGGGTTTTATAACTAGATATACACAAATGCCAGATTGGCTTGCCATTTTAATTATTTCAACATCATTATTAATGATTGTTTACTATTATATTATTTATCCAATTCAATTTAACAAACTAAAAATTAGCAATGCAGAATAACGATTTCATAGAATTTAAAAGAGAAAGAGACTTAGGAATGATGATTACGGATGCTTTTAAATTCTTAAGACAAGAGTGGAAACCATTCTTTAAGACGATTATTAAAATATCCTTAGCACCAATTTTATTGGCAATTGCTTCCATCATTTTCTTTTCTTTTTCGTTTTCAGATTTTTTCTCAAATATTATGAGTACCAATTCTTTTGGTGGATATGAAGAATCAACATCAAATTTTGGATTACTTTTTCTTGCAATAGCTGCTTATTTACTATTTTACTTGATAGCTTATGTAATGGTCACAGCTTCAGCAATGTATTATGTGAAATCATATATTGATAATCAAGGAAAAATAGATTTTGAATATGTAAAAAGAATGACCTTACTAAAATTTTGGTCGTTTGCTGGACTTTATTTTGTAAGTGGAATTATTGTAGGGGTAGGAGCTTTATTTTGTGGCTTGCCAGGAGTTTATTTTGGAGTTGTTTTATCCATATCTGCCTGTATTCTTGTGTTTTTTGAAAAAGGTGCGATGGAAGCTATATCGGATGCATTTAACTTTATAAAAGGACATTGGTGGGAAACTTTTGGAATTCTTATTGTCATTTTTTTAATTGTTGGAGTTTTAAACTATATTACACAAGTTCCAGCAACTATTTATCAATTAATTCAAATGGGAACTTCTTCTTTCGGTTCAGGAGATCCAACAGCAGTATTTGATATATTTAAAGACCCTTTTTATCTGGGGCTCCTTGTTTTATCTGAAGGATTTAAATTTTTAATTGGAACCATTACCTTATTAGTTACAATTTTTATCTTTTTTGATATTAACGAACAAAAGAACAATACCGGAGCAATTGACAAAATAGACACTATAGGAAGCTAGAAAAATTGAGTAAACAACTATTTTTTATTGTATTTATCACAATGCTACAAGGCTTGTTTGCTCAAAACAATCTTGTTGATACAATAGGTAATGATAGTTTGCAAAATTTAACCGGTATAAAGATTGATTCTTCTCATATAGAAAAGAAAACATTTGATGCATCTACCATAGAAGAATATAAAAACTCTGATGATTTTGAATATGAAACTCCAGAAACAGAACCATCTATTTTTGAAAAATTATGGATTTGGATTAAAAATATCATTAGAAATATTTTAGAATATTTATTTGAGGATATCGAACCAATTACCGGTTTTTTATGGGTTGTTTTAAAAGTTCTACCGTATTTAATTCTAGCCGCAGCATTATTCTTTATAATCAAATATTTTCTGAACATTCAAACCAGTAACATATTAAAAAAGAACAATAAAAGTATTGTCAAATTTGGAAGTGATGAAGAATTAATAAAAAGAGAAGATTTAAACCTTCTACTAAAAGATGCTATAGAAAATGAAGAGTATAGAATTGCAGTCAGATTTTATTATCTATTAATTCTAAAAAAACTCACAGAATCTGGATCACTCAATTGGCAGCAAGAAAAAACAAATGAAGATTATATTAAAGAGTTACAAGAGACTTCACTTCAATCTAAGTTTTCTGAAAGCACACGAGTATATGATTTTGTTTGGTATGGAAATTTCAATATCAATCAAACTGATTTTATAAACGCGGAAGCACTTTTTAATTCCATTTTAAAGAAATAGTATGGATAAAAAGATGAAAATATATATCGGCTTATTTGTACTAGCAATTATTTGGATTGTTTATGCAGATGCAATCAAAAAAGACCCAATTAGCTGGTTTCCATCCTATGTATCAAAACATAAAATTCCTTATGGAACCTATGTGTTAAGAACAGAATTAGAAACGATGTTTCCTGATACTGAAATTAAAGATGTCAGAATTTCACCGTATGTAAAATTAAAAGATACCACTTTAAAAGGTACTTATTTATTTATCAATGATGTTATCAATTTTGGAGAAGAAGAGTTTAACGAATTACTAAAATTTGTAGATAGAGGAAATGATATTTTTTTAGCAACAAGCGGAGCTAATATTGATACTTTAAATTTAAAAACAAAAAACATTAGAACCAATAATTTTAATGAACTTATAAAATTACAACTTCTTAATCCTAATTTAGATACTACACAAGTCAATTTTGAAAACAAAGCCTTAAAATTAGGTTTCGAAAAAGTAGACACTATGCATACAGAAGCCTTGGGTAAAATTAGGGTGTTTGATGGAACAGGAACTTTAGAAAAAGAAGAAGTTAATTTTATTAGATATAGCTTTGGTAAAGGAAATTTTTATTTTCACTTATTTCCTCAAACCTTCACAAACTTCACTATTTTAGAAGGAGATAACAACAAATATGTATCTTCCGTTTTATCCTATTTAGATGCTACAAAACCTATTTTGTGGGATTCCTATTATAAAACCGGGAAATCTAGAATAACAACACCAATGTATTATGTTTTAAGTTCAGAGAATTTGAAATGGGCCTATTATACGGCATTAATCGGAATTTTATTATTCATCCTGTTTCAAGGGAAAAGAAATCAACGGTTTATTCCAATTATTACTCCCTTAAGAAATCAGACCATTGCTTTCTCAAGAACAATTGCCAGTATGTATTTTGAAAAAGCAGATCATACAAGTATCGCTAATCAAACGATTACCTATTTTTTAGATTATATAAGAACTCAATTATTAATTTCTACCTTAGAGATTAATAATCATTTTTATGAAAATTTAGCAGCAAAAACTGGAAATACAAAAGAAAAAATAGAAATCTTGTTTCAAAAGATAAAAATAATTCAATCTCAAAACGATTCTTCTAATTCGGTATCCAAAGAACAATTGTTAGAACTGAATCAATTAATAGAAGAATTTAAAAGAAAGTACAAAGCTCAATAAGTAACAATATGGAAAATACAGAAAACCAACAAACAGAAGTACAAACTTCTTTTTCAAGTAGAATAGATCTCACAGGATTGAAAGAATCTGTAACAAAAATTAAAGAAGAACTTAAAAAAGTAATCATTGGTCAAGATGATTTTATAGAACTTTTACTCGTTTCTTTATTATCTAACGGACATGTTTTAATTGAAGGGGTGCCTGGAGTTGCAAAAACGGTTACTGTAAAGTTATTAGCAAAAACGGTTCAGACCGAGTTTAATAGAATTCAGTTTACGCCTGATTTAATGCCCTCTGATGTTTTAGGAACATCAATATTAAATATGAAAACTTCTGAGTTTGAATTCAAAGCAGGTCCTATCTTTTCTAATTTAGTTTTGATTGATGAAATTAATAGAGCACCCGCAAAAACGCAATCGGCTTTATTTGAAGTTATGGAAGAGCAACAAATAACGATTGATGGAACTGAGTACAAAATGAAACCACCTTTTATGGTTTTAGCAACTCAAAACCCTATAGAGCAGGAGGGAACGTATGCATTACCGGAAGCACAATTAGATCGATTTTTATTTAAAATTAATGTTGGGTACCCAAACTTAGAAGAAGAAGTTCAGATTATTAATTCTTTTGGAAATAGAAAAGGAAAAGCACCAGAAGCAATGATCGATGCTGTTATTTCAGAAAAACAATTATTAGAGTACAAAAATACGATTCATGATGTGTTAGTCGAAGAGAAAATTGTAAAATATATTGCTGAAATTGTGAACAGTACTAGAAATCATCCACATTTATATTTAGGAGCGTCACCAAGAGCAAGCTTAGCGGTATTTATGGCGGCAAAAACATTTGCTGCAATCAATAATAGAGATTTTGTGATTCCTGAAGATGTAAAGAAGAGTTTATACCCTGTTTTAAGACACAGAATTATATTAACTCCAGAAAGAGAAATGGAAGGTATGAATACCGATAAAGTTATAGAAATGATTATCCAATCTGTAGAAGTACCAAGATAATTAAATGATAAAGTTTATTAAATCTTTATATTTTCATCAACTGTTTTATTTTTATATAACAGTACTTTCTGCTACCTTTTTACTATCTTTTTGGTTTAGTATGCTATTTACTGTGGCCACTTTATTAACTTTTATTTTTGCTATTGTATTGCTACTTGATTTATTACTAGTATTCAGATCAGAAAACGGAACACAAGCGAAAAGAAATGTTGCCGATAAATTATCGAATTCAGATGAGAATGAAATTATCTTAGAATTTCAAAACAATTTTCCTTTTAAAACCTATCTAACAGTTATCGATGAAATTCCTTTTCAATTTCAGAAAAGAGATTTTTTAGAAAAAATAACCTTACAAAAAGAAGAACAAAGACTCTTAAAATACACTGTAACTCCTTTTGAAAGAGGAGAATATCATTTTGGAAATTTAAATTTGTTTGTTTCATCTCCTTTAAGAATTGTAGCGAAACGTTTTCAGTTTGATAATGAAAAGATGACGGCAGTTTATCCATCCTATATTCAAATGAAGAAATATGAATTTCTAGCAATGAGCAATCGATTAACTGAATTAGGTTTAAAAAAGATTCGTAAGATTGGTCATACTATGGAGTTTGAACAGATTAAAAAGTATGTGAGTGGAGATGATGTAAGAACTATCAATTGGAAAACAACTGCTAAGAAAGGAAAGTTGATGGTAAATCAATATCAAGATGAAAAATCTCAACCTATCTTTTCATTAATTGATGTGGGAAGAGTAATGAAAATGCCTTTTGAAGAATTGAAATTACTAGACTACGCCATTAATTCTACTTTAGCTTTTTCTAATATCGCGCTCAGGAAAAATGATAAAGTAGGAATGCTTACTTTTTCAAAACAAGTAGAAAATATTGTTCCTGCTAGTAATAAAAAAACAAACTTAGCGGTTTTAAATGAAGTCTTATACAAGATAGATACTAATTATTCTGATTCTGACTATGGTTTGTTATACGGAATGATAAAAAGAAAAATCACCCAAAGAAGTTTGTTGATTCTATATACAAACTTTGAACACATGTCTGGTTTGGAAAGACAATTGCCTTATTTAAAATCGATTGCCAAGCAACATTTACTGATTACAGTTTTCTTTGAAAATACAGAGCTAGAAGAATTGATATCGGAAGATGCTGAAAATCTGCAAGCTGTTTATGAAAAGATCATAGCGCAGAAATTTTATTATGAGAAACGTTTGATTGTAAAAGAATTAGAAAAACACGGAATTTATTCTATTCTTACCAAGCCTAAGAACTTATCTGTAAATGTCATCAACAAATATCTGGAGTTTAAATCTAAAGGATTGATATAAAAAAAGAGAAGCAAATTGCTTCTCTTTTATATTCTGTAATTTTTTACTAATTTATTTCTTAGTAGGTCTTGTTGGCATTTTAAGGCCTAATTTTGTCATCACTTTTTTAGTAATATCAAAATTATCATCAATATAAGCCAATTCATTACCAGAGGAAGTAATAATTTGAGTATAGCCATCAGCTTTAGCGATTTCAGCGATAGATTCTCTTAATATTTTATATAAAGGACGCATTAATTCATCTCTTTTAAGATTAATTAATTGATTACCATTTTGTTGACTTTTCTGTAAATTAGCTTCAATTTCTTGAATTTCATCAACTTTAATTTTTTTAAAGCTATCAGAAAGAGATGGGTCTAATTTTTGAAAAGCAGCTATTTTAGCATTATAATCTGCTACTTTTACTTGATAAGAAGAATCTAATCTCTTTGAATAAGCGTCTAATCTAACAAGTACTTGTTTAGTCTCTGGCATTAATCCAATAATTAATTCTGAATTAATAGTTCCTACCTTTGTTTGTCCGTTTGCAAAAAATCCTGTAAAGCAAAGGGCAATTAATACTATTCTTAATTTCATTTGTTTCTAATTATTTCGGCAAAGATAAAAAAGCGTTTGACTTTTGGAAATATATTACTCTTTAAAAACCGTTAATTTTTTCTCAAGATTAGAAATAATATTTAGAAAATCTTCTTCAAAATCAAACCATAGTATATTTTCATCTCTTCTAAACCAAGTTAATTGCCTTTTTGCAAATCGTCTGGTATTCTTTTTTATTTCTTCAATAGCAAACTCTTTAGTGATTTCACCGTCAAAAAAAGAAAACAATTCTTTGTATCCGACGGTTTGTAAGGCATTTAAATCTTTGTTTGAGTGTAATTGCTTAGCTTCTTCTATTAATCCGTTTTGAATCATTAAATCGACCCTTAAGTTAATTCTATTGTATATTTTTTGACGATCACCGTTCAAACCAATTTTTATTGACTTAAAGTTTCTTTTCTTTTTTGGGTTATTTTTAAAACTAGCATAAGAAAGTCCGGTTCCAATACAAATTTCTAAAGCTCTCATGACTCTTTGAGGGTTGTTAATAGCAATAGTATTATAGGTTTCTATATCTAACTTTTTAAGCTGATTTTGTAAAGAAGTTAATCCTTCTTTTTCTAATCGATTCACTAAATTTTCTCTGATTGATTTGTCAACTTTTGGAAAATGATCCAAACCATTGATTACGGCATCAACATACAAACCACTTCCGCCAACCATAATTATAACATCATTCTTTTTAAAAAGCTCGTCTAACTTAGCCAATGCATCTCTTTCAAAAACACCGACATTATAATCCTCAAAAATGCTTCTATTTTGAATAAAATAATGCGTAGCTGCTTCTAATTCTTCAGCTTCTGGAACAGCGGTACCTATCCTCATTTCTTTATAGAATTGTCTAGAATCACAAGAAATTATTTGAGTATTAAAGTAGTTGGCTAATAAAATACTTAAGGAAGTTTTACCAATAGCAGTAGGACCAACAATAGTAATTAATGTTTTCTGTTGACTATTCATTATTCATTTAGTTTGTCACCACAATGATAACAAAAATCAGCATCATCTCTATGTTTGTCCCTAAGACAATTTTGGCATGCTTGTGTATTAGTTTGAATGTTATTTTTCATCATTTCAGAACCCACAATTCCGGTTGGAATAGCAATGATTGCATACCCTAAAATCATAATTGCACTTGCAATTAATTGTCCTAATGGAGTTCCGGGAGCAATATCTCCGTATCCTACAGTAGTGAGAGTTACAATAGCCCAATAAACACTTCTTGGGATACTTGTAAATCCATTTTCAGCTCCTTCTATCATGTACATAATAGTTCCTAAAATGATACAAAGAATTAAGACAAAGAATAAAAAAACAGCAATTTTTGCTCTACTAGATTTTAATGCGATTAACAATCGATTCGATTCACCAATATAGCGAGTTACTTTTAAAATTCTAAAAACACGTAATAATCTTAATGCTCTTAAGGCTGCTAAATTATGACTTCCAACTAATATTAATGATAGGTATTTTGGAATTGTTGAAAGAAAATCAATAACTCCATAAAAACTAAAAATATATTTCCATGGTTTTTTAATCGAAATGATTCTTAAAATATATTCTATAGAAAATAAACCAGTAATTATCCATTCTCCGATGTTTAATAATTCTCCATATTCATCATTAATGCTTTGAACACTTTCTAGCATCACAAAGAGAATACTAGCTAAAATAGCTATGAGTAAAATTACATCAAATAGCTTTCCTGCGTTGGTATCTGCTTCATAAATGATTTCATGAATTCGATGTTTTATTGATGTGTTATTTTTTTCTTGAGTATCCAAAAATATTTTTTTATCCTTCACAATACTACAACTATTTGAGAGAATTTACTTAATGACTCATAGTCGATTAGAAAGGTTATTACTTAGTTTGAAATAAATGAACATCTCTTTGTGGAAAAGGTATAGTTACTTTATGCTCTCTAAATAATCGATCAATTTCAAATCTTAAATTACTTGCTACTTCTACCATGGTAAAACTATCCCTAACAGTAAAAACTAATTTAAAGTTAAGAGAACTATCACCAAAGTCATTAAACAAAACTAAAGGTGCCGGTTTTCTGAGAACACCGTTTATATTTTCTGTAGCTTCTAATAATAATTTTTTTACCAATTGAACATCACTACCATAAGCAACTCCAACATCAACTGATTCTCTTGTGATGGTTTCATTTTGAGTCCAATTAAACAAGGTGTTTGTTAAGTATAAATGATTTGGAATTATTAATACTTTATTTTGAATAGTTACTACTTTTGTAGTTCTTAAATTGATACTAATTACTTTTCCTACTTTACCATCAATTTCTATAATATCATCTACATTTAAAGATTGATCTACAAGTATAAAAATTCCACTAATAATATCTTGAAAAAAGGTTTGTAGTGCTAAACCAACACCTATTAATAAGGCAGCAGTACCAGTAAATACTGCTGTTAGTTGAACGCCACTATTGCTTAGAACTACTAAGAAGAGTATGACAAATACAAAATACTTTACAAATGAAAATACGGTAATGAACTTCCCTTTATCTTCATCTTTTATTTTTCTTGTAACCGCAGCTCTAATGAATCTTAATATGATAGATGTAATTATAAAAACAAGGATAATAATTAAGAGACTTTGAATACTGATTTTAAAGTTTTCTCCTATTGAAAAAGTATAATTTAAAAACTCTTTTAATTCTTTCATATTTAATTGTAAAGGCTATTTTTTGTAAAAGTATAGAATAATTGATAGAGTAGTAGCGAACAATAAAAAAAGCCTAGTAATTTTACTAGGCTAGTTTTTTTATATGTCTAGTCTTTTCTGACAAAAATAAAATCACCACCTTCGTCACCAACTTCTTGAATGATGCCGTATTATGGTACATTCTTACTATTATTCATAACAGGTTCTTCAATTTTATCAAAAATACTTCTTGCTGTTAAATATAAATCTTGATTGTTTGTCAATCGATCAATTAATTACTTTAAGAATACACTTTTGTTAGGTACTGTTTTTAACGTACCACTAGTGATGGCTTTCCTACTTGGTAATTCAAATTTTCTAGTAATAGATTTAGGCGCTGTTTTATAAGTTCTTGTTTTAAAGATACTTCCACTAAAACATGCATCAGAAATTAATAAGGTGTGTTTCGAATTAATTCCTTTGATATAATCTTTTATCGTTGAATTACTAATCATATTTAATCCATATTATGGATCTGCATCGGAAGGTAACCAGCTACCCGTTTCTGTGCTTTCATCATAAATTCCATGACCTGCACAGAAAATTAGAACATTATCCTTTTTTGTGACTTTCTGTTTTAGTTTTACAAATTCTCTCAATATTTGATTTTCGGTGGTATTGTTGTTTAATAATACCACATTTTCTTCGTCAAAGTTATACTTGTTTACCAAAATATCACTTAAATCTTTTGCGTCTTTTGTTGGTAGTCCTTCTAAATCTAGAACATTACTAGCATCATTATATTCACTAACTCCAATAATTAATGCATAATATTTTCCAAAGTCTATGTTTAATAATTTGTCTTCTTTTTTAACAATTAAGTCTGGTTTAGTAATATCGATATCTGGAGATTTTCTCTTGATATTAAACCTTTTGGTTGAGGAAGCTTGTTTAATATCTGTAGCTTTTACTACCAATTTATTACTACCAATTTTTAGAGGAACATTGGCAATAAAAGTACCATCTTCATAGACCATGGCATCTACGCCATATACCAATACCTCATAAATACCATCTTTATCTGTGACTTTTCCTTTTACTTGAATTTTCTTTGTTTTTACAATTTTAAATCCTCTCGTTAAGTCAACTTTAGGTTCAGAAATAATAACAACTGGTGGATCATTATAAGTGTTTGTTTGGTATTTTTATAAGTGTCATTTATATTACTAACCAAAATATTATCTTTTGAAATAGGTGTTTCTTCAATAGTACTGTCACTATCTAAATTATAAGTAATAGCATTGATATTTGACAGTATTTCATCTGCTAAATGAATGATTTCTACATTTCCTTCATCCATTCCCGTGTTTGTAAAAATCTTTATTCTTGAATAATAATCAGTGGTATAATATCGCTTCTTTGGATTACTGATATAAAAAAATTTCCTTGATCCATTAATACAATCGCCGAAGCAGAACTATCTTTCTTATAAACAGACATCTGAAGTTTTTCAAGGGTGGTTTGACCTAATTGTGTAGATTTTTCTTTTTGAGAAAAACAATAATTCACAAAAAAGAGTAACATAAAAAGTGTAACTTTCTTCATAGCTGATTTGAAAGAATCAGCAAGCTAAAAAAACTAATTACAAAATCAAAATCTAATTATTTTAGAAACCGTATTGTTTTTAATGTAGTTTTTGACAATGGTTTTTGCTAAATCTTTGTTTTCTATTGGAGTAAGTTTCGATTTTAAAATATCTAATTGTGATTCTTGAAATGATAAATTGGTAAAACCAAAACCAATAACTTGATTTTTCTCGATTAAGACCATTGCATTCTCATCAATTTCTCTTCCTTTTAATTGAATAATAAAATCGGAATGAGCAAAATTTTCTGAAGTATTTTTCTTCTTCTTTGTAAAGTTGTATTTAGGTTGAAGTGTTTCTAATTCTATATAGTATTTTAACCTGTTAAACAATTCATTTCCAGTAAATTCATAAGTTACATTTTTAACTTTATCCTGAATTTTAAGCGCTCTTTTACTTTGCTTTAAAAACAGTTTATTTACTTCCGATTTTAAATTTTTGCCTCTTCCAATAAAAATCACTTTGCCTTCTGCATTATGGATATAATAAATACCCATTTGTTCAGGAATAGTCTCCAAAATAGAATTCATTTTATCTTTTACTTCTCTATTGTCAAAGTATTTAATAGAATTCTGAATAATTTCTTTGTTATTATCCTTCTCTAATAATAGTTTAAATAATTGAATTGTAGCCAACGCATCACCAGTTGCTCTGTGTCTATCACTCATAGGTATTCCCAGAGATTTACATAATTTACCTAAGCTATAAGATTTTTCATTAGGTATCAGTTTTCTGCTTAATTCTACTGTACATAAAGAGTTTTTTTGATAATCAAACCCAAGTCTATCAAACTCTGTTTTTAGTATTCTCGAATCAAACTCTGCATTATGAGCAACTAAAGTAACGTCTTTTGTAATTTCAACGATACGTTTGGCAACTTCGTAAAACTTTGGTGCATTGCGCAGCATTTTATTGTTAATACCTGTAAGCTTCACAACAAACTCTTGGATAGGTTTTTCTGGATTAACAAGACTTATAAATTGATCAACAATTGCATATCCATCAAATTTGTAAATGGCAATTTCTGTAATTCCCTCTTCATTAAATTTACCTCCGGTAGTTTCTATATCTATAATTGCGTACAAATCTATATTTCTATGTTAAATAATTTCTGGCGCCAAATATAGAGCTTCCTACTCTAATCATAGTACTTCCATTTTTGATTGCTAGTTGATAATCACCACTCATTCCCATGGAAAGAATTTCAATAGCTGGATGTTGACTTTTATGATGATCAAAAAATGCTTTTAATGATGAGAATTCTTCATTTAAAATTGTTTCGTCATCAGTAAATGTTGCCATTCCCATAAATCCTACAATTTTCACATTGGTAAGGTTTTGTATTTCTTCCGAATTTAGAATAGCTGTAATTTCTTCAAATGGTAATCCAAATTTGGTTTCTTCTTTGGCAATTCTTGCTTGTAATAAACATTTGATAACTCTATCGTGTTTTTTTGCTTGTTTATTGATTTCTTTTAAAGTTTTGAATTTATCTACACCATGAATCAAATCAACAAAATGAGCCATATATTTTACCTTGTTACTTTGCAAATGACCAATCATATGCCATTGGATGTCCTTAGGTAAACTATCAAACTTAGTAACCATCTCTTGAATTTTGTTTTCACCAAATTTTCTTTGACCAGCGTCATAAGCTTCTTGTAAATCAGCTATTGGTTTGGTCTTTGAAACTGCTACTAGTGTAACGTCTTCTGGAATTGAAGTGTTGATTTTTTCTAAATTGTCTTTGATATAATTCATAATCAAAATTCATACATGGTTAATCCACTTCTCAGTTTGGGTTCTATATAACTAGTTTTTGGGGGCATTTTTAATTTGGCATCAGCGATCTCTTTCATTTCATCTACCGTAATTGGTAACATTCCAAAACTTACTTTGTAAAGACCATTATCTACATTGGTTTTTAAAGAAAGAATATCAAGTTTGTCATTGATATACCCAATTCTATTGTTGTTGTTTAAATCATCAATGCCTAAAATGGGTTGCAAAATTGTTCTATATAAAATTTCAGTATCTAATTTACTTAGTGCATCATTAAAAGTGTAATTGTTTTTCCTTAAGTATAAGGAGTAAAATTCTCCATCCAAATACATGCTAAAATGATATTTTTTTGAAGGCTTATACAAATTACTTCCTCTATTTTCAATCTTAAAATAAGTATCTAATTCAATTAAAAATTCCTCAACTGTATGACCATTCAAGTCTTTTATGAAACGATTAAATTCTGAAATTTTGAGATGTGATTCAGGAATCAAGTAACTCATAAAGTAATTGTAGTTTTCTGTTCCTTTATGGTTTTTGTTTTCTGCTTTTAAATCTTCTGCTAATAGGGCAGAAGAAGCGCTTCTATGATGTCCGTCAGCGATGTATAAGCTTTTTTCTTTGTTGAAAAATGAAATAAATTTATTAATTTCATGATCATTTTGAACTAACCATAAGCGATGCAATTTCTTATCAGTAGTAGAAAACTCGTATTCAGGTCTAGATTCTTTAATTGTTGTTATAACCTTATCAAAATTCTCATCATCTTCATACATCAATAAAACAGGTTCTGCATTAAATCCAGTAGCTTTTAGATAGTTTTCAAACAGTACTTCTCTTTTTTTAATGGTTCCTTCATGTTTTTTGATAACGCCATTTTTAAAATCTTCGACTGAGGTTGCAGCTATAATTCCACAATACGTATCATTAAGATCAGAGATTTCATAAATATAGAATGAAGGAGTTTTCTCTTTAATGAAAATTCTATTTTTTTTGAATTCTTTATAACGATCATGCACCATGTGAAATCGTTGTTCTTCAGAAATTTTTTGATGGTATTTATAACCCGGATTAATGATATGTAAAAAAGTAAACGGATTAAAATCTAATTTAGCGCCTAATTCTGCATAGGTATAAGCTTCATAAGATTTTGAAGAAACCAAAGCAACTTTATCTCTGCTTGGTCTTACCGCTTTAAAAGGTTTTACAACTGCCATGTATTTAATTACAAATTACGAATGATGAATTATGAATGATGTTCCTCTATTTTAAACTTTTCTAACAACTAACAACTAACCTATTTAAGTAATTCCGTAATTTGAGCTGCTAGTTCTGTTCCTATTCTATCTTGAGCTTCTAGGGTAGCTGCTCCTATATGAGGTGTTAAAGATAACTCAGGGTTCATTAATAATTGAACCTCTGGACTTGGTTCTTTTTCAAAAACATCCAATCCAGCAAATTTTACTTTTTCTTCTTCAATAGCATTAATTAAGGCAATTTCATCGATAACACCACCTCTTGCTGCATTAACAATTCCAACACCTTTTTTCATTTTATCGATTTCATTTTTACCTATAACATAAGCATCTTGAGCAGGAACATGTAAGGTGATAAAATCACTTTGTTTCAATAGCGTATCTATATCTTGAGTATCAATAGGAATCGTAATTCGTTGGCCATTAAAAAACTCAATGGTAATCGGAGCGCTTTCTGTAAATGGATCATTTGCAATCACCTCCATCCCAAGACCTAAAGCAATTTTTGCTACTTCTTGTCCGATTCTTCCAAAACCAATAATTCCAATTTTCTTTCCTCTTAATTCAGTTCCAGCTGCATAGGCTCTTTTTAAATCTTTAAAACGAGAATCTCCTTCTAATGGCATTTCCCTATTTGATTGATGTAAAAAACGAACCATACCAAACAAATGAGCAAACACCAATTCGGCAACAGAACTCGAGGATGCTGCAGGCGTATTAATAACATGCAACCCTTGATCTCTTGCATAATCTACATCTATATTATCCATACCAACTCCACCACGGCCAATTAATTTAATACTCGGACAAGCATCTATCAATTCTTGTCTTATATGTGTGGCACTTCTTACTAGGATAACATCAATTTGATGTTCATTGATGAAATTTTCTAATTGCTCTTGAGCAACTTTGGTTGTAATAACTTCAAAACCTTCCTTTTGCAAGGCATCAACTCCGCTTTGTGAAATTCCGTCGTTTGCTAATATTTTCATCTTTAGTTTCCGCGAAAGCGGTTATTTTTTTATTATGCTTTTCTTTCTAATTCTCGCATGGTATCTACTAAAGCTTGCACACTGAATAATGGCAAAGCATTGTACATACTTGCTCGGTAGCCTCCAACACTTCTGTGTCCATTTAAACCATTAATTCTAGCTTCTTTCCAAAGTGAATCAAAAGTATCTTTTAAGGTTTCATTTGTTAATGTAAAAGTAGCATTCATGATACTTCTATCTTCAGTTGCTACAACTCCTTGAAACAAAGGGTTTCTGTCGATTTCATTGTAGAGTAAATCAGCTTTCTTTTGATTTACTTTTTCAATAAAAGGAATTCCGCCTAAATCTTTTAACCATTGTAAAGTTAACATTGACACGTAGACAGGAAATACAGCAGGTGTATTAAACATACTATCTTTGCTTATATGTGTTTTATAACTTAGCATAGAAGGAATTGTTCTTTCTACTTTTCCTAAAATATCTTCTTTAATGATGATGACTGTTGTTCCTGCAGGCCCCATATTTTTTTGAGCTCCTGCATAAATCAAATCAAACTTTGAAAAATCTAATTGACGAGAGAAAATATCTGAACTCATGTCACAAACCATTGGAATATCTAGTTCTGGGAACTCTTTTATTTGAGTTCCAAAAATAGTATTGTTACTTGTACAATGGAAATAATCTGCATCAGTTGGAACTTTATATCTTTTTGGAATGTATGTGAAGTTTTTGTCTTTAGAAGAGGCAACTTCAATTAATTCGCCAAATAACTTAGCTTCTTTGATTGCTTTATCAGCCCAAGTTCCAGTGTTTAAATACGCCGCTTTTTTATTTAATAAATTGTAAGCAGCCATTAAAAATTGAGTACTGGCACCTCCTTGTAAGAATAATACTTTATATCCTTTATTTTCTAATCCTAATAATTCTAAAGTTAATGCTCTTGCATTTTCCATTACATCTACAAAAGGTTTACTTCTATGAGATATTTCTAGTAATGAAAGATCATCGTTATTAAAATTAATAACAGCTTCGGAAGCTTTCTGTAAAACTTCTTCAGGTAAGATGCACGGTCCTGCACTAAAATTATGTTTTTTCATTTTTGTACTATTTTCATGTGGCAAATTTCCAAAAAAATACTGGATATGATGCCTTTATCAATTATATTTTGGATAAAAATTCTAGAGTATTTACACCATCTGCATAATCCCACAATTCTGGATGCTGTGTTTGTCCAAATTTCACTTCATTTTCTAAGAAGCTATTGGCTACAATGCACTGTATGTTTTCCGATTCTTGGTGGATTTTTATTTTTAAATCTACAGGATTGTCATAATACTCGTAAAATATTGTTGCAATAGGAGAAGAATAACTATCATCCTCTTTAATCATTAGGAATCCGTTTTCTAGAATATCGAATTCACTCATTAAATACACGGTTTTGTTATAATCGTAATTGTTAGCGTATTTAGCATTGTTGATTATTTCATGTTTTTTGTACATTCCTTCAAAGAATAAATCAAAATTAAAACCTTTTGGAACAAATAATTTAGAAACACTTCTGCAACCTAAACCAAAATAACGAAATACATCTTCACTTAGATTTTCGAAATCCTGAGCTGTTTCATTTCCTTGAATCACGGCAACAGAATTTTTATTTTTACGAATGATACTAGGTTTATCTTTAAAATAATACTCGAAGTATCGAGCTGTATTATTGCTGCCAGTGGCAATGACAGCATCAAACCCTTCTAATTGTTTTTCTGTAAATGTCATTTTTCCTTTAAAATAAGGATCAACATATTCTAAGTATTTAGCTAGAAATGGCAATAGATTTTTGTCATTCGAAGATTGTTTTACTAGTACAGAATGTCCAGAAATTAAGACTGATAAAAAATCATGAAAACCTACTAGTGGAATATTTCCTGCCATAATAATGGCAATAGTTTTACTGCTTTGATTTGATACATAACTTGATTTTATCCAAGTATTTAAATTTACTTTTGACAACGCTTTTGTCCAGCTTTCAAGAGCGAAAAGAATGTTATCCTCGGTAAACCAAGCATTATTTTCTTGAGCTACTTTCATTTGATGTTTAAATCCATCAAAAAACAAATCGTTGTGTAAAACTGTCGAAGATTTTTCAATTTTCTTAAAAGAAAATTGACTTAAAAAGTTACCTAATTCTGCAAAAGCATGAATTCTATTTTGAATACTACTCATTTATTTTGGTTGCTACCTTTTTAGGGTTTATTTTTGCACTGCAAAGTTACACAAACTAAAGAGAATAACGATGGCGATAATTATAACAGATGAGTGTATTAATTGCGGGGCTTGTGAACCCGAATGTCCAAATGCAGCAATCTATGAAGGAGCTGACGATTGGAAATACGCAGATGGAACAGATTTAGAAGGAAATGTAGTTTTACCAAATGGTAATGCTGTTAATGCATACGAAGATCAAGAACCAATTTCAGATGAAATCTATTATATCGTTGCAGATAAATGTACAGAATGTGTTGGTTTTCACGAAGAGCCACAATGTGCTGCAGTTTGTCCAGTAGACTGTTGTGTTCCTGATGAAGACAATGTAGAAACTGAAGAAGAGTTGTTAGGAAAGCAGAAGTTTATGCATAACGACTAGTTGACTTCGAGAGCCTCAGTCACCAAAACAAAATAAAAAAAGTCCCGTTTTATTTCGGGATTTTTTACATTAATAAACGATTATATTTTCAACCGCAAAATCAAGAAACATGAAAGCTGGAATTGTAGGATTACCAAACGTAGGAAAATCAACTTTATTTAATTGTTTATCTAATGCAAAAGCGCAAAGTGCCAACTTTCCGTTCTGTACGATAGAACCAAATTTAGGAGTTGTTAATGTACCAGACACTCGTTTAGAGAAATTAGAAGAATTGGTGAATCCCGAAAGAGTAATGCCTGCAACTGTAGAAATAGTTGATATTGCTGGATTGGTAAAAGGAGCAAGTAAAGGAGAAGGTTTAGGAAATCAGTTCTTAGCGAATATTCGTGAAACAGATGCTTTATTGCATGTTGTGCGTTGTTTTGATAATGATAATATTATTCATGTTGACAGTTCAATTGATCCTGTTAGAGATAAAGAGACAATCGATATTGAATTGCAATTGAAAGATCTAGAAACGGTTCAAAAACGTTTAGAGCGTGTAAAAAGAACCGCTAAAACAGGTAATAAAGAAGCACAAGCCGAATTGGTAGTGCTTTTAAAAATTGAAGAAACTTTATTAAAAGGAATCTCTGTTAGAACGATTGATTTTAATGAGAAAGAAGAAGAGTTTGTAAAACCATTACAGTTTATTACAGCAAAGCCTGTTTTATATGTTTGTAATGTTGATGAAAATTCTGCTGTTTCTGGAAACGCCTATGTTGATAAAGTAAGAGAAGCTGTAAAAGGTGAAAATGCTGAAGTAATTGTTTTAGCAGTTGGTACAGAAGCTGATATTACCGAATTGGAAGACTATCAAGAACGTCAGTTGTTCTTGGAAGATATGGGATTAGAAGAAGCGGGAGTTTCTCGTTTAATTCGTTCGGCCTATAAGTTATTAAACCTTCAAACTTATTTTACTGCTGGTGTGAAAGAAGTAAGAGCTTGGACCATTCCAATTGGAGCAACAGGGTCACAAGCTGCTGGAGTTATTCATACTGATTTTGAAAAAGGATTTATCCGTGCAGAAACCATTAGTTACGAAGATTATGTAACCTATGGTACAGAAGCTAAAGTAAAAGAAGCAGGTAAAATGAGAGTAGAAGGTAAGGAGTATGTTGTGCAAGACGGGGACGTGATGCACTTTAGATTTAATGTTTAGCCGATGGCTAAATACTGAGCCTGTCGATGTATCATTTTAAGAATCTATAAATAAAAAAAGCCTATTGCAATGCAATAGGCTTTTTAATTTTGTTGTTAATCACCCCTTATAAAAAGGTAATTTTACAATAGTAGCAGGGATTGCTTTTTTTCGAACCTGAATAAAAATTTCAGTTCCAGTTTTAGAAAATTCTTTTTGAACATATCCCATTCCAATTCCTTTTCCTAAAGAAGGACTCATCGTTCCAGAGGTTACAATTCCGATTTCATTTCCTTCAGCATCAACAATAGGGTAGTCGTGACGAGGAATTCCTCTTTCTGTCAATTCAAAAGCAACTAATTTTTTGGTAACTCCAGCTTCTTTTTGAGCTTTCAAATTATCAGAATTTATAAAGTCTTTTGTAAATTTAGTAATCCAACCTAAACCAGCTTCTATAGGAGAAGTAGTCTCATTAATATCATTTCCGTATAAACAGTACCCCATTTCTAAACGCAAGGTGTCTCTAGCGGCCAAACCAATCGGTTTGATATCATAATCAGCGCCGGCTTCAAAAACTTTATTCCAAACTTGCTCTGCTAATTCATTCTTTACATAGATTTCAAATCCACCTGAACCGGTATAACCTGTAGCAGAAATTATAGCATGATCTGCGCCAGCAAAATCTGCGATTCTAAATTTATAAAAAGGAATTTCAGCCAAATCAATAGAAGTTAAAGATTGCATTGCTTCAATAGCTTTTGGACCTTGAATAGCCAATAAAGAATAAGTATCGGAAATATCTTTTAATTCGGCTCTAATGGCTTCGTTGTGTTTGTTAATCCAATTCCAATCTTTTTCAATATTAGAAGCATTGACCACTAATAAATAAGTATGTTCTTTTACTTTGTAACAAATTAAATCATCAACAATACCGCCTTTATTATTTGGGAAACAACTATACTGAGCATCTCCAATTGTTAATTTTGAAGCATCATTAGAAGTAACTTTTTGCACCAATGCTAAAGCATTTTCACCTTCCACTAGAAACTCTCCCATATGACTGACATCAAAAACACCAACGCCACTTCTTACGCTTAGGTGTTCAGCTGTTACTCCTTCATATTGTACTGGCATATTATATCCTGCAAATGGAACCATTTTTGCTCCTAGAGCTTCGTGAACATGAGTTAATGCGGTATTTTTCATTAGTTTAGTGATTAGTTATTTTGATGACAAATGTATTGAAAATCGCAGAAAACTAAATCTTTTTCGATAGTAAAAGTTCTGTTAATTATTAATTGGGATTTAAGAATATATGGTAGCTTTGATTTTCTATTAAATGTGCCATTATATGAAAAACTTTATTTTTTTATTATTTACGATTTTTATCGCTAATGTTGGTTTCTCTCAATCAACAAATCCTACAGATTTTTTACCAAAAGAATTTCATCAGCAAAGAAGGGAAATCCTTAGAAGTAAGATGCCCAATAACTCTGTGGCAGTAGTTTTTTCTAATACTATTAGAAATAGAGCGAATGATGTTGACTTTATTTTTCATCAAGATCCTAATTTTTATTATTTGACAGGTTATCGAGAACCGAGTGCAGTTTTATTAATTTTTTCTGACGAGCAAACAAATGATAATGGAGAAACGTTTAATGAAATAATCTATGTACAAGAAAAAAATGTAAGATCTGAAATGTGGAATGGTGTAAGACTTGGTAAAGAAGGAACCAAATCTAAACTGGGGTTTTCTAAAGTTGAAAATGGAATAGATTTTATACAATCTAACATCAATTTTAAACAATTTGATCAAGTTTTTATAGATGGTAAATTTAAAGACGATTATCGAGATATTTCTGATAAAGCTTCTATTTATGAGCTAGTAAAAAGTTTTAAAGAAAAATCTGAGTACAATCCGAATATAAAAAACACAATAGAAAGTTTAGCGTATCGTTTAATATCAAAATCTACGGTAGAGAATAAGGATGAAACAAAAAAAGCCATAGTAGAGCTTACCACTAAGTATAGAGGTTTAAAAAACGATCCTTTCATTTCAGATTTTATTGATTCTAATGATTTTTCACTATTAAAAGATATTCAAAGAAAAACCAGTCTTGCCTTACAAATTGAAACGAATATCAATTTAGATTTTTTTCCAAATCAGATGGCTACCTTAAGAGAAGTTAAAACAGATGAAGAAATAGTGTTGTTAACAAAAGCCATAAGAATTTCAGCTATGGGGCAAATAGAAGTAATGAAAGCCATGAAACCTCATATGTCTGAAACTGAGTTACAAGGTATTCATGAGTTTGTTTACAAAAAATATGGAGCAGAATATGAAGGATATCCATCTATAGTTGGAGCGGGAAACAATGGATGTGTTTTGCATTATATAGAAAACAGTAAAACCAAAGTTGGTAACGATTTAGTTTTAATGGATCTTGGAGCAGAATATAGAGGTTATACTGCAGATGTAACAAGAACAATTCCAGCAAATGGAAAATTTACACCAGAACAAAAAGCAATTTACGACATCGTTTTTAAAGCGCAAGATGCCGGTATAGCTGCCTATACAATTGGTGCTAAAATAAGCGAGCCTAAAAAAATAGCCAGACAAATTATTAATGAAGGTTTATTAAAATTAGGAATTATTAAATCATTAGATGAAAAACATTCATATTTACCTCATGGAACCACACATCATATCGGATTAGATGTTCATGATCCTGGAAATTATAAAACTTTTGAAAAAAATATGGTTTTAACGATGGAGCCAGGAATTTATATTCCATATGGTAGTCCTTGTGATAAAAAGTGGTGGGGAATTGCGGTTAGAATTGAAGATGATATTTTAATTACAGAAAATGGTCCAATAAATCTTTCATATGAAGCACCAAGAACTACTAAAGCTATTGAAAAAATGATGGCTAAATCTAGTGTTTTAAATGCTTTTATCTTACCAAATCTTGATAAAAAATAATGAGTAAAGAACAACCCAATAATCCTTTGCACGGAATAAAATTAGCCACCATGCTAGAACAATTGTATTTAGAATATGGTTGGGAAGAATTAGGAGAGATTTTAAATATCAAGGCTTTTAAAAACAATCCAACTTATAAGTCTAGTTTAAAATTTTTAAGAACTACGCCTTGGGCTAGAGAAAAAGTTGAAAATTTATATTTAAAGACAATTATTAATTAATATTTTTTTTTGAGCAGTATTAATGACAAACTATTTGATTTACCAGTAAACGAAACAATCGATTTTTTAAAAGAGGTATATAAAAATAAGATTGAATTATCTCAAAGAGAAGTCAATTTATTAAAAGAGAAATAAATTTACGATTTTATTTTGCTAGGAATAATAGGCCTTTTGATAGATAATAAGCGAATAATTTTATTGGGTAAAAAACAACATTTTGATCTTGAAATTCAACAATGGTGGTCAGAGGTTACAATAGATTTATCTGATTTAGAAAAAATAGCAGATGATTATTTGGAGGATGATTTCTCAAATGATTCATAATATATAGAAAGAACAGTTATGCTAGAATATCCAAAGGATAAATTCTTAGATACTTAATTAGAAATAATTTCTAAGACTAGTTCTTTCTTCAGTGGTTTTCTGCTGGGATTTTTTTTAATTCTTCTTCAATTAAAACTTTAAGTTTTGTCATTGAAGTCCTCATGTTTTCTGTACTATTTTTATAAACTTGATATTTTCTATTTTCAATCCTGTAAACCTCTAAAAAATTTTTGTTTTCCAATATATTAGGTACTTTAAATCTATAGCGTATGTGTTTGTCACCATTTTCATGAACAACTTTTGTAGGCATTAAAAAATCATCTTCCTTTTGTTGAATTCTCGATTCAAACTCTTTAGTTTATATCTTTGGATAAGTTTATATTTATAGGCAAGGATACAGTATATGCTGCATTAATACAACTTCTTAAACAATCATTGGTAATAATGTCTAAGCCTAAAGATTTTAGTGCTTCAAAAGAACCATTGTCGAACCGAAAAAGAATACCTTGTTTTGATTTAAAATAAGCATCTTGAATTTTTTCATCAGAAACTTTTTTATTTTCAAAAAACATAAATTTGTAAACTATCTAAACCTTCTTTTCTTCTTTCTAGTCTTGAATCCCAGAAATTATCAAAACCTTAAAAATCATTATTTAAAGAAGTCAAGATTTCTTTTAAGATTATTTTTTCTTTCCCTTTCTTTTTCGCTGCTTCATTATTGTTGTTAATCTGTAACGCTATTAAAATACCTATACCCACAAGTATAATTTCTCCAATAGCATAAAAAATATATTTATTGAATTTATTTTCAGAAAGTAATTTTTGACGAATTTTTCTAAAGAATTTTATCATTTTTTATGATTTAAAAATTACAATTTAATGAAAACTATATTAAACAAATTAAGGATATGATTTTAAGATTTTTAATACCAACTCTTTTGTTAAAGGGTTGTCATTAGCAATTCTTTTGATGTTTTCAAAAGTAAACACAAAGTCGCAACCAATTTTATAGTCAGAACAACCATAAGCAGTTTTACCTTTTAAAATGGTTCCTTTTTTGCACTTTGGGCATGGAATTATATCTATATTTCGACTTTGTTTCGTATTCAGTTTGTCAGCTTGTTTCTTTGGCTCAAGTTTAAATTGAAAGTTTTCATTAAAACGAATTAATCCTTCAACTTTTCCTGTTTCTGTGCTAAACCCTTTTAAATTCGTTGTGGAATTTTTGTCTAACAAACGAATGAGCTGATTTTCTGAAATCTTTTTGCCTAAAAACTCAAAAGGCATAATAAAATCACAAGTTTTATTATACTCAGAACAACCAAAAGCTTTGGAACCTTTTAAAAAAGTTCCTTTTTTACATTTTGGACAGGTTTTTCCGATAACTTGTTTTTTAGGTTTTGATTTGTGAGATTTCTCCCTTCCAGTAGAAATGACAGAAGAAGTTCTTGCACTGAGCGAATCCGAAGTGGCTGAAATTCTTGCGGTAGATTTATGAGAACGAACTTCATAAACCAATTCATCCACCATTTTTTTCATGTTATTGATAAATGTTCCAGCATTAAATTCTCCTCGCTCAATTTCCTTTAATCGTTTTTCCCAACGACCAGTAAGTTCGGCTGATTTTAAAAGTTCATTATCAATCAAATCAATTAATTGTATTCCCGTTTGAGTTGGAATTACTAATTTCTTTTTGCGCTCAATGTATTTTCTCCTAAATAAAGTCTCAATAATACTCGCGCGAGTAGAAGGTCGTCCAATTCCATTTTCTTTCATTAACTCACGCATTTCATCATCATCTACCTGTTTTCCGGCGGTTTCCATAGCGCGTAATAAGCTTGCTTCTGTATAATTTCTTGGCGGTTTGGTTTCCTTTTCTAAGAATGAAGGTTCATGTGAACCTTTTTCACCTTCAACAAAAGAAGGCAAAACCAATTGCTCTGAGATCGATTTTTTAGTCTTGGTTTCTTTGATGCTTGCACTGAGATTTGCCGAAGTGGCAAAAACCACCCGCCAACCCTGAGTTAAAATTTCTTTCCCAGTCGTTTTGAATGGAACCTCGGCAGCTTTTCCTATCACAGCAGTATTGGAAACATCACTGTCTTCATAAAAAACAGCGATAAATCGTTTGGTGATGATATCATAAACTTGTTGCTGATTGTATTGCAAATTAGTTTGAATTCCGGTTGGAATTATAGCGTGGTGATCTGTTACTTTAGCATCGTCAAAAACCTTTTTTGTTTTTCTGATTTTCTTTTCCAATAAAGGTTGAGTAAGCTGATTGTAATTGGTCAGTTTTGATAAGATCCCAGCAACTTTAGGATATACATCATTCGGTAAAAAAGTAGTATCAACTCTAGGATAGGTAACTACTTTCATTTCATATAACTTCTGAACCATTTTTAAGGTTTCATCCGCAGAAAAACCAAATTTATTATTACAATATACTTGTAAACCTGTTAGATCGAATAATTTTGGAGCGTAATCTTTTCCTTTTTTTTTAGTGACAGAAACGATTTCAAACTCGGAAGCTTTTACTTTATCCGCTAAACTTTGTCCATCTTCTTTGTTGGTAAAGCGTCCATCTTCATAATTGAACAAGGTTTCTCTATAAGTAGTCTGTAATTCCCAATAGGGTTCTGGTTTAAAGTTTTCAATTTCTTTAAAACGATTTACTAACATGGCCAAGGTTGGAGTTTGTACTCTACCAACCGATAGTACTTGTTTGTAGCCACCAAATTTAACAGTGTATAAACGTGTTGCATTTAAACCCAATAGCCAGTCACCAATAGCCCTAGAAAATCCTGCATAATACAGATTGTCGTATTTTTTTGAAGAATACAAATTGTTAAACCCTTCTTTAATCGCTTCTTCTGTTAACGATGAAATCCACAAACGTTTTACTTCTCCTTTATATCCTGCTTGATTAATAACCCAACGTTGAATTAATTCTCCTTCTTGTCCTGCATCACCGCAGTTAATAACTACAGTAGCTTTTTCAAATAAACTTTTAACTATGTTGAATTGTTTTTTGATTCCTGAATCTCCAGTAACTTTCGTCGAAAATTTTTCAGGTAACATGGGTAAGTTGTTCAAATCCCAACTTTTCCAATGTGGTTTGTAGTCTTTAGGCTCTAAAAGTGTACATAAATGTCCGAAAGTATAAGTAACTGCATAGCCATTACCTTCATAGTAACCATCACGTTTAGTGTTGGCTCCCAGAATGTTAGCAATCTCTCTTGCAACACTTGGCTTTTCGGCGATACAAACTTTCATTTACTAATTTTGAATAGCGGAAATTAGTAAATTATTTGGGAAGTTATGTTTATTTATTTTTTGAAAACTTTATTGCCATTAATCCTCCTAACCAAGCCATTGGTATGAAAGCGATTGTAATATCTAAAACGTTAAACCAAATAGGTCTAGGTAATAGATAGCACATTACTATTCCTCCTAATAGGAATAACACACCGATTACTAATGAAAACTTTATTTTGTTTTTTACAGCGATTAATCAAGCGATAAACGCTCCAACTAAAGTACCAAAAGCATGAGCAAAAAAGGGAAAAATAAAATACTCATATCCTAAAGTTGGCATCACAGATGCAAGAGCTTCCATATCATTGATATTAACACCTTCAATTGGAAAAACTGAATGACCTGTTTGAATAAAACCCATATTAATGATGCTACCTGCCAACTATCCAAATATAATTGCTAGGATACTTTTAATTTGTGGTTTCATAATTTAGTTCATTTAAGTTTATAAAAATCATTATTGATAATGATTGGTTATTTTGCTTAAGTAGCTAATTTATTGAAAATTAAATAATTAATAGAAGGTAAAAGGTGATTTTTCATTAGTATAAAAAAGCCAACAATCTTACTATCACTATATAATATTTATTATCTTTAGACTTTGTTTAATTTAAACCAAATAAATTATTATGATGAATATTAAATTCCGTTCTGTAATTTTTACTTTTTCAATCGTACTATTAGGTTTTGTTTCTTGTCAAAAAGATTCAAACTCTGATAAATTATCAATTGAATTTGAAAAATATGAATTAGAAAATGGATTACAAGTTGTGTTGCATCAAGACAAATCTGATCCTATAGTATCCTTAGCCATTCAATATGGAGTAGGTTCTAACAGAGAAAAAACAGGAAGAACAGGTTTTGCTCATTTATTTGAGCACATGCTTTTTCAAGAATCTGAAAACGTGCCACAAGATCAATTTTTCAAAAAAATACAAGACTTAGGTGGAACTCTAAACGGTGGAACTTGGAAAGATGGAACCATTTATTATGAAATCGTTCCAAATAACGCACTAGAAACTATCATGTGGTTAGAAAGTGATAGAATGGGATATTTAATCAATACGGTTACAGAATCTGCATTTTATAATCAACAAGAAGTTGTACAAAATGAAAAGAGACAACGTGTAGATAATAATCCTTACGGACATACAAACTGGGTTTTAGACAAAGCAATTTATCCTGAAGACCATCCATACAACTGGCAAGTGATTGGTGAATTGGTTGATTTGCAAAATGCAACGATTGATGATGTAAAAGAGTTTTACGACAAATATTATGGACCAAACAATGCAACTTTAGTCATTGCAGGTGACTTTGAAACTGATGAAGCAAAAGCTTTGATTGAAAAGTATTTTGGAGAAATTAAGCGTCGTCAAGAAGTAAGACCATTAGAGCCAAGAAGAGTAACGTTGAGTGAAACAAAACGTTTCTATCATGAAGATAACTTTGCTAGATCTCCTCAATTAAATATGGTTTGGCCAACATTAGAGCAATATACTGATGATGCATATGCTTTAGATTTCTTAGCACAGTTATTATCAGACGGAAAGAAAACTCCGATGTATAAAGTTCTTGTAAAAGAGAAAGAATTAACATCTGGAGTGACTGCCTATAACAATTCACAAGAATTGGCTGGAGAGTTTCATGTAATTGTAACTGCAAACGGAGCAAATAATTTAGATGATGTAGAGTCTGCTGTTTTAGAATCTTTTGAGAAATTTGAAGAAGAAGGAATTACAGATAAAGATGTAGAACGTATTAAAGCAGGTTTAGAAACTGGTTTTTACAATTCTATCAGTAGTGTTTTAGGGAAATCATTTCAATTAGCACAATACAATGTTTTTGCTGGTGATCCAGGATTTATTACTGAAGATATTGAAAATGTTAAAAAAGTAACAAAAGAAGATATCACAAGAGTATATAATAGATATATTAAAGGGAAGCCTTACGTGATAACAAGTTTTGTTCCTAAAGGAAAACTAGAATTAGCAGCGAAAGATTCAAAAATTGCTCCGATTGTTGAAGAGAAAATCAAAGATAATGTTGATGTAAAAATAGCAGATAAAGATGCTGAAGTGATTAAAACACCTTCAAAATTTGACAGATCTGTGGCTCCAAAAACAGGAGAATCCCCAAAATTAAACATTCCAACTTCATGGTCAACTACATTAAGTAATGATATGAAAGTCTATGGAATTGAGCAAACAGAAATTCCGATTGTTAACTTTAGTATTGTAATTGATGGAGGACACTTATTAGATTCTTTTGATAAAAATGGAGTTGCAAACCTAATGACAGACATTATGATGGAAGGAACTGCTTCGAAAACTCCTGAAGAATTAGAACAAGAAATAGAGCTTTTAGGTGCATCTATTAGAATGTTTACAGGAAATGAAGCAATTACTATTTCTGGAAATACATTGGCTAGAAACTTTGATAAAACAATGAAGTTAGTAGAAGAGATTTTACTACAACCACGTTGGGATGAAGAAGAATTGAAGAGAATAAAAGTGAGCACGATTAATAGTGTGAAACGTTCTTCTGCAAATCCTAATGTTGTGGCTAGAAACATTGGAAATAAGTTAATGTATGGTGAGAAACATATTTTTGCATATCCTGCAAGTGGAAGTGTTGAATCCATAGAAGCTATTACCATGGATGATTTAAAAACCTTTTATGAGAAAAACTTTTCTCCTTCAGTAACTAAATTTCACGTAGTAGGTAATATTACTCAAGATAAAGCAACTTCAGTATTATCAGATTTAGAAAGTAATTGGAAAAGCAAAGAAGTTACTTTTCCAACCTATGAGATGAATGGAGATAGAGATAAGTCATCAATATATTTTGTTGATATACCTAATTCTAAGCAATCTGTTATAAATATTGGTTATTTATCAATGGCTAGAACAGATCCTGATTATTTTGCTGCAACAGTAATGAACTATAAATTAGGTGGTTCTTTTTCTGGAAATGTAAATCTTATTTTAAGAGAAGAAAAAGGATATACTTATGGTGCAAGAACTGGTTTTAGTGGAACTAAAGTGAAAGGAGCATTCTCAGCTTCTTCTAGTGTAAGAACCAATACTACTTTTGAATCTGTAAACATCTTTAGAGATGAAATAGAAAAGTATAAAGATGGAATTTCTCAAGAAGATTTAGATTTCACTAAGAATGCTTTAATTAAATCAAATGCTAGACGTTTTGAAACGCAAGGTGCTTTACTAGGAATGTTACAAAACATTAGTAACTATAATTTGCCAACAGATTATATTGCAGGAGAAGAAGATATTATTAGAAATATGACTCTTGAGCAACACAAAGCCTTAGCAAATAAATATTTAGATGCTTCTAAGATGGGATATATGATCGTCGGAGATGCAGCTACTCAGTTTGCTAAATTCAAAGATGCTGGATTTGATGAAGTAATTCTTTTAGATAAAGACGGTAAAGAAGTAAAGCTTTCAAAAATAAAAATGTAAGAAGCTTCATATATATAAATAAAAAAAAGGTGTTATTTTTAAATCACACCTTTTTTTAGTTAAATATCTATGGTTTCTTGATTTTTTAAGATGTCCTCAAAAGTCTCTCTCTTACGAATCAAATAATCATTTCCTTCATAGATCATTACTTCTGCTGGACGGTATCGAGAATTGTAGTTAGAGGCCATCGAGAAGCAATAGGCTCCTGCATTGTGGAAACATAAAATATTACCTTCAGAGATTTCGCTAATTCTTCGGTTAGAACCAAATGTATCTGTCTCGCAGATATAGCCAACTACCGAATAATATCGATCTCTTCCTTCAGGGTTTGAAATATTTGTAATGTTGTGAAAAGAATCATACATCATAGGTCTAACTAAATGATTAAAACCACTGTCAACACCAGCAAAAACTGTTGAGGTAGTTTGTTTTATCACATTTACTTTTGCTAAGAAATAACCTGCTTCAGAGACTAAAAATTTCCCTGGTTCAAACATTAATGTGATGTCTCTTCCAAAATCTTTACAAAACTCATTAAAACGTTCAGAAAGTTGAACACCTAATTGCTCGATATCTGTAGATATATCACTTTCTTTATAAGGAACTTTAAAACCACTTCCAAAGTCAATAAAGTCAATAGATTCAAATTGTTTTGCAACATCAAATAAAATTTCTGATGCGCGTAAAAAAGTATCAATATCTAAAATATCAGAACCTGTATGCATATGAATTCCATTGATATGCATTCCTGTATTTTCAACAACTCTTTTTATATGTGGAACTTGGTGAATAGAAATTCCAAATTTAGAATCGATATGACCTACAGAGATTTTATTATTTCCACCCGCCATGATATGAGGATTGATTCTAATACAAACAGGAATTTCAGGATGTTTTTGTCCAAATAACTCTAAAATTGAAAGGTTATCTATGTTTATCTGTACCCCTTTTTGAGCAACTTTTTCAATTTCTTCTAAAGAAACTCCATTGGGTGTATAAATTATTTTTTCTGGTGAAACTCCAGAAGCTAATCCTAATTGTACTTCTTGAATTGAGACTGTATCTAAACCAGCACCTAATTTTTTAAAATATTTTAGAATATTAATGTTTGACAATGCTTTTACCGCATAATTTATTTGAACTTGCTCAACACTAGAAAAAGCGTTGGTAATTCTTTCATATTGCGATGCAACCTTTTGTGTGTCATAGACATACAAAGGACTATCATATTTTTCTGTTAATTGAAGTAACTGTTCTCTATTCATGAGTTCTATTTTCCTAGCGAAAATATAAAAATATGCATACTGTATGCTAATTGTTTAAAAATATTACATATTGTTATTTTTTGTAAAATTTGGCTAGTTTTATATCGTGGAAAATCTGTTGATAACTAATGTAGATGGGCATTTTGATTTTTAATGAGAAATCCTATTTTAGCAAGAACTTCAAAATAACGGCAGAAAGATTTTATGGCTCAAGAAACTAAGTATACAGAAGATAATATTCGCTCACTAGATTGGAAAGAACATATCAGAATGAGACCTGGTATGTATATTGGAAAATTAGGTGATGGATCTTCTGCGGATGATGGTATCTACATTTTAGTAAAAGAGGTCTTAGATAATTCCATAGATGAATATGTCATGGGTGCCGGTAAGACGATTGATATTTCTATTCATGGTAATAAAGTTTCCGTTAGAGATTACGGTCGAGGTATTCCGCTTGGTAAAGTTGTAGACGTAGTTTCTAAAATGAATACAGGAGGAAAGTACGATTCTAAAGCTTTTAAAAAGTCAGTTGGATTAAATGGAGTAGGAACAAAAGCAGTGAATGCATTATCTTCTTTTTTTAGAGTTGAGTCTAATAGAGACAACAAATCTGCAACAGCTGAATTTGAACAAGGGAATTTAATTAACAAAGAACTCCTTGAAGAGTCTTCAAGAAGGAAAGGAACTAAAGTATCTTTTATTCCAGATGAAGCTATTTTTAAGAAATATAAATTCAGAAATGAGTATGTAGCTAAAATGTTGAAAAATTACGTCTACCTGAATCCAGGATTGACGATTCTTTTTAATGGTGAAAAATTCTTTTCAGAAAATGGATTAAAAGATTTATTGGAAGACAACAACAATCAAGATGATATGTTGTATCCAATTATTCATTTAAAAGGAAATGATATTGAAGTAGCTATTACACATAGTAAAACACAATATTCTGAAGAATATCATTCTTTTGTAAATGGTCAACATACTACCCAAGGGGGGACACATCAAGCCGCTTTTAGAGAGTCTTTGGTGAAAACCATCCGTGAGTTCTATGGAAGGAATTTTGAAGCTTCAGATGTTCGTAAATCTATTATTTCAGCGATTGCTATCAAAGTAATGGAACCCGTTTTTGAGAGTCAGACTAAAACAAAACTAGGTTCAACTGAAATGGGTGGCGGTTTGCCTACCGTAAGAACTTATATTAACGATTTTCTTAAAATTCAATTAGATAATTATCTTCATAAAAACCCTGTTGTAGCAGAAAGTATTCAGAAAAAAATTCAACAAGCAGAGAAAGAGCGTAAAGAATTATCTGGAATTCGAAAACTGGCTAGAGATAGAGCTAAGAAATCTAGTTTACACAATAAGAAGTTACGTGATTGTAGAGTTCATTTAGGGGATATTAAAAAAGAAACATACTTAGAAACCACCTTGTTTATTACTGAGGGAGATTCGGCTTCTGGATCTATCACCAAATCTCGAAATGTAAATACCCAAGCAGTATTCAGTTTAAAAGGAAAACCTTTAAACTCTTATGGTTTGTCTAAGAAGATTGTGTACGAAAATGAAGAATTCAATTTATTACAAGCAGCTTTAAATATTGAAGATGGGTTAGAAGATTTACGTTATAATAATATTGTAATTGCTACAGATGCCGATGTGGATGGAATGCACATTCGATTGTTGTTAATCACTTTCTTTTTACAATTCTTTCCAGAACTTATCAAAGAAGGGCATTTATATATTTTAGATACGCCATTATTTAGAGTTCGGAATAAGAAAGAAACGTTCTACTGCTATACAGAAGAAGAGAAAAGGACCGCAATTCAAAAATTAAAAGGAAAACCAGAAATCACTCGATTTAAAGGATTGGGTGAAATCTCTCCAAATGAATTTGTGCATTTTATTGGTGATGATATTCGTCTAGATCCTGTAATGTTAGATAAAGATATGTCGATAGATCAAATGTTAGAATTCTATATGGGTAAAAATACACCTGACAGACAGAAGTTTATCATAGAGAATTTGAAAGTTGAACTAGATATCGTTGAGGAAGTATAAAAGATGAGCGAAGAAATTAACGACCACGAAGAAGATAAAGAAGGCTTGGAGAATCATCAAGAAGAACAAACTACTGATCTTGATAACCAGACTGATGCTGTAGAAACTATTACTAGAGTTACAGGAATGTACAAGGAATGGTTTTTAGACTATGCCTCGTATGTAATTTTAGAAAGAGCAGTTCCGGGTATTAATGATGGATTAAAGCCTGTACAACGCCGTATCATGCATTCTATGAAAGATTTGGATGATGGTCGTTATAACAAAGTTGCAAATATTGTGGGTCATACCATGCAGTATCATCCCCACGGAGATGCCTCTATTGCAGATGCGATGGTTCAAATCGGGCAAAAAGAATTGTTGATAGACATGCAAGGAAACTGGGGAAATATTCTCACAGGAGATCGCGCAGCTGCTTCACGTTATATAGAAGCTCGTTTATCAAAGTTTGCCTTAGATGTTGTTTTTAATCCTAAAACAACTGAATGGCAAGCTTCTTATGATGGTCGTAAAAGAGAGCCCGTTAACCTTCCTGTAAAATTCCCACTTTTGTTAGCGCAAGGAGCAGAGGGAATAGCAGTTGGCTTATCTACTAAAATATTACCCCACAATTTTATTGAATTGATAGATGCATCTATTAAGTATTTGAAAGGAAGAAGCTTTACAATTCTGCCTGATTTCTTAACAGGGGGTATTGCAGATTTTTCTAATTATAACGATGGAAAACGCGGAGGTAAAGTTCGAGTAAGAGCAAAAATGTCTCAGCTTGATAAGAAAACTCTAGTCATTACAGAAATTCCATTTGGTACAACAACAACATCTTTAATTGATAGTATTATCAAGGCCAATGAAAAAGGGAAAATTAAGATCAAGAAGATTGAAGATAATACAGCGGCTAATGTAGAAATTTTAGTGCATTTACCGCCAAATATCTCACCAGATAAAACCATTGATGCCTTGTATGCATTTACCAATTGTGAAAATTCAATTTCACCATTGTGTTGTATTATTGACGATAATAAACCGCGATTTATTGGAGTTACAGAAATGCTGAAAACTTCAACAGATTATACAGTGCATCTCTTAAAGAGAGAATTAGAAATTCAATTACATGAATTAGAAGAACAATGGCATTTTGCATCGCTAGAACGAATTTTTATTGAGAACAGAATCTATCATGATATTGAAGATCAAGAAACTTGGCAAGGTGTAATCGATGCCATAGATAAAGGATTACAACCACATATAAAACACTTAAAAAGAGCCATCAATGAAGAAGACATTGTTCGTCTAACTGAAATTAGAATCAAAAAGATTTCAAAATTTGATATTGATAAAGCGAAACAATTTATTGAAGGCTTAGAAGATAAGATCGCGCAAGTTAAAGTTCACCTGGATAATTTGATAACTTATGCCGTTGATTATTTTAAGCGATTAAAAACCACCTATGCTACTGGAAAAGAACGAAAAACAGAAATTAGAGCTTTTGATGATATTGTAGCTACCAAAGTAGTCATTAGAAACACCAAGCTTTATGTCAATAGAGAAGAAGGATTTATTGGGACTTCATTACGCAAAGACGAATATGTAACCGATTGTTCAGACATTGATGATATCATTGTTTTCAGAAAAGATGGCCATCTGATGGTTACGAAAGTGGCTTCTAAAACTTTTGTAGGAAAAGATATTATTCACGTTGCAGTTTTTAAGAAGAAAGACAAACGAACCGTTTATAATATGATGTACAGAGATGGAAAAAGCGGTCCGAGTTATATGAAGAGATTCAATGTAACTAGTGTAACTAGAGATAAAGAGTACGATTTAGCAAACGGAAAAAAAGGATCTATTGTCCATTATTTTTCTGCAAATCCAAATGGCGAAGCTGAGGTAGTAACTATTTTATTACGAGCAGTTGGAAGTGTAAAAAAATTGAAATGGGATATTGATTTTTCTGACTTAGCCGTCAAAGGTCGTGCTGTTAGAGGAAATACCATTACAAAATATGCTATCCGTAAAGTTGAATTCAAATCATCTGGAGTTTCAACATTAAAACCTCGTAAGATTTGGTTTGATGATACGGTACAACGCTTAAATGTTGATGGTAGAGGTGAATTGTTAGGAGAGTTTAAAGCAGAAGATAAAATTTTGATTGCCACGCAATCAGGAAAAATTAAAGCCGTAACGCCAGAATTACAAATGCATTTTGAAGATGATATGATTGTCCTAGAAAAATGGAAACCTAAAAAACCAATTTCTGCGATTTATTTTGATGGAGAAAAAGAGCGTTATTATGTAAAGCGTTTTCTAATAGAAGTTGAAGACAAAGAAGAGGTTTTTATTTCAGAGCATCCAAAATCTCAATTAGAAATTATAGCGATCGACTATAGGCCAGTAGCAGAAGTCATATTTTCTAAAAGGTCTTTAGGTACTAAAGAAGTGAATTTTGAAGAGTTTATCGCTGTTAAAGGAATTAAAGCACAAGGGAATCAGCTCACTACCGATAAAATAAAACAAGTCAATCTATTAGATTCTTTGCCTTTTGATGAACCAGAAGAAGAAACAGTTGAGGATGTTGAGGTAGTTGATGAAGAAGAAATTTCTTCAGAAAGTACTGTGGTAAAATCAGAAGATAAATCAACTAAACAGGATTCTGATAATACAAAAACAGAAGAAGACGGACAGATTACATTGTTTTAGGTTCTTATTATTAAACACTGAGGAGCTCGAAGTGTCATTCAGAATGTAATCATGTAATGTGACTTTGAGAGTATTTCGACAAACTCAACATAACAGTTACCTATTATATTTATGATTATTGAGAATCTCTAAATAACAACTTAGATTAAGTTTATAAAAAAATGAAACGTAAATATATTTTCTTATTCATTGCTATTATAGGTGTTGCATATACTTGGTATTATAATATCCAATATTTTTCTAGCTATGAAGAAGCTTCTCTTATTCATTTTTTTGAATTAGCACAATCTAATTTTGCTGGAAAATCTTTTGGAGCTGATTTAAGTGTTGTTGTGCTAACTTTCTTTGTTTGGTATATTCCTGATGCTAGAAATTTAAAAGTGAAAGGATGGTGGGTGTTAATTCCACTAACATTCTTAATAGCTATAGCTTTTACGTTTCCTTTATATCTTTACTTAAGAGAACGAACTTTAGAGCTTAATAAGTAGCAATACTTACTTCATTTTTTCAAAGAAAGTCAATTCATAATTTGATAATAAACTAGGATTTGTAATTTTTATAATATCCTTTAGAACTAAATCGGGTCGAGTAGGAGCTAATTCATAGTAAATAACACCACCAGTAACTCCAGTTTTAGTTGAGGTTGTATAGATATTACCTTGTTGAAAAGCCGTAAAGCTTTTGTAATGACTATTATTTTCTAGCATTTGCTCTTTTGTAGAAAAGTAGCCTGGTGCTATCCAGTAGTCTGCATGTTGAGCTTTGTCAAAAACACTTTCAAAACTTAATTGTTGGCTGCCTTTTCCTTTAGAATCTTTCCATAAGTAGTTTACATTTGCATCTGATAAGAATTTAGCAACAAAACTTTCTCCTGCAGGAAGATTCCATATGTCATTTCTCATAATGGCACCAGAAAGAATCGTAGGTTTGTTGTTTGATTTTTTTGCAATTGCTTTAGCTTCCAAATAATTCGACTCAATGAGTTTAAATATACTATCTGCTTCTTTCTCTTTATTATACAAAGCTCCAAAAAATTTAATCCACTCTGCTCTACCTAAAGGAGTTTCCTCTAACCAATCACCATTGATGATGACTGGTATTCCTTGTTTTTCAATTAGATTATAGGTTTTATTAGTTTTGCTCATAGCAAACCCAACCACAAGATCTGGTTGTAATTCAAAAAGAACTTCCGTATTCATAGAAGCTTCTTTTCCTAACTCTCTTACAAACCCACTATTGATTCGTTTACGTGTTTTCTCTGAAGAAACATATTCGGTATTTTGAAAGCCAACTAAACTATTTTCTGCTCCTAATAGTTCTAACATTGGAATATGAGTCGTAGAAGTCACTACAATTTTAGTTATTGGAACTTGTATGTCGCCTTTATTTAATTCATTTTTCTTGGACAGAGATTTTGATTTTAAAATATAAATCAAGCTTTCTTTAGCTTCAGGATATGGGGTTTTTATAATTACTTTTTTGTAATCATTAAAGTTCTCTATATCAAAGCCTTTAGCGTATTTTACTTCACTAAACTGTTTAGTTATTTTTTCGTTAGTATTAATTGCTTTTTTCTCTCTGCAAGAACTAAAGATTATGGAAAAAATAACGATAAATAAAAAAGAGTATTTCTGATTTTTCATGAATGCGAATTGTACACTGCAAGATTACAAAATAGTTTACAAAATAAAATTTATGTATGAAAAATAGTATACATTTGCTCCGATTTTTGGTTCTATTATCTACACCATTGATACTAGATTAAAAGGGAATTCGGTGAAAATCCGAGACTGTTCCCGCAACTGTAAGTATATCCTTAATTGTCACACTGAGCATGTCGAAGTGTAGATTCAGGATCTCATTTAAAATGAGTAGTTATGCTTCAAACCACTGGCTACTATCAAATTAGATTTGATACAAGCTGGGAAGGTTCATAACATAATACGAGTCAGGAGACCTGCCCTAAATTACGAGTAATAAAACTTTCGGGACAAAGGTTTGTGTACTATTATGAACATTTTCGTACAAAAATTTTACCTGATTTATTTGTAAAAATTAAATCATAAAAATGAAAAAACAATGTGTAATCATTGGTGTGTTAGCGTTGTGCTTATCTACTGCGCAGCTCTTTTCACAAGAAAAAAAATCAAAAGAAAAAAGAGAAGATTTAGAAGAGGTCGTATTGTCTGCAACTAAGTTTGAGTTGAAAAAAGAAAATACGGGTAAAGTAATTTACAAAATCACACAAAAAGACATTCAAACAAATGCTGGTAAATCAGTAATTGAATTGTTAAACAATGTGCCTGGTGTAGAAATTAGAGGAGTAAATTCTAATCCTGGAGAGCCAAGAAATACTTACATCCGTGGAGGAAGAAGTAGACAGGTACTTATTTTAATAGATGGTGTTCCGTTGTCTGATCCTACTGGAATAGAACAATCTTACGATTTACGATTATTATCTTTGAATCAAATTAAATCCATTGAGGTTTTAAAAGGCGCATCAAGTACTTTATACGGAACTGGAGCGGGAACTGGAGTCATTAACATTACACTAAAGAAAGCTTCTAAAAACGATATTTCTGGGTCTTATGAGTTTAGTATGGGGACTAACACTACCTCAGAAAACAGAAACTCTGCATTAAATGATAAAAATCAGAATGTTGCTATTAGTGGTACTTTAGAAAAATTACAATACAACGCATATTTCAATTTAACAGGCACGGATGGATTTTCATCTGCAAAAAGCAATACAGATATCCCGTTTGAAGAGGATAGTTATGTAAGTAAAAACAGTTTTTTAAAATTAGGATACAATGTAAATGAACAATTCCGATTAGATGCTTTTTTAAACTATGATGAGTTTGATTATTCTTTTGATGCAGGTGCTTTTAATGATTCTAATATCAATCAAGGGAATCAAGAACAAATTAGAATCGGAATTAGACCGCAATTAAAATATAAAAAAGGAGAGTTGTTTTTAAACGCATCGATCAATTCTTTAGACAGAAGTTTTGATAGTTTTAATTCTTTCTCTGGAGGGATTAACACCTTTATCTCCAAAGGTTCAAGTGTCAATTTAGATTTGGCTAACAAATACGAATTCACAAATAATTTTCAATTAATAACTGGTCTTAATTATCAAAAACATGAAAACGAAACCATCTCTGATTTTGGAAATATTGATCCAGGTTTAGCAAATTTCAACGTTTTTGATCCATATGTGTCAGCAGTCTATAGTACTGATTTTGGATTGAGTTTAAATGCTGGAGGACGATTAAACATGCATAGTAATTATGGTAATAATTTCGTGTATGATACAAACCTTGCCTTCGGAATCTTAAAAAATAAAAATGCAAACCTAAAGTTAATTTCCTCTTATAGCTCTGCCTTCATTGCACCAAGTTTATATCAATTATTTTCTGATTTTGGAAACGTTGATTTAAATCCAGAAACCAATACAACATTCGAATTTGGTTTTGAAACTTGTATTGGTGATAAATTACAAGTGAATACGGTTTATTTTAATAGAGTAGAAGTAGCTAAAGTAATCTTTCAGAACTTATCAACCCCTCCTTTTGGAATTTATGCTAATGCATTAGAAGACATCAATGTTTCGGGTATCGAGTCAGATATTACTTACTCATTTGCAAAAAATGTAAAAACAAATATAGGGTATACATACATCGATAAAAGTGATGATGTAGATTATATCCCAAAAAGCAAATTAACGGCAAGTATTGAAGCAAATCTTACGAAAAACTCAGCAATTTCTGCACTTTTTAGAAATGTTGGAGAAAGATCTTTGTTTGATGCTTTTGGAAGCTTTGGAACTGCAGGTCAGGATGTTATTTTACCAGGTTACAGTGTTCTCGATATCAATGCAAACTATAAAGTTTTAGAAGGAAAAGTGTTACTCTTCGGATCTGTCACTAATTTATTTAATGAGGATTACCAAGAAACTATAGGTTTTAATACCAAAGGTAGAAATTATAAATTGGGAATAAGAGTTCGTTTTTAAAAATCTTTTTTGAAAAAAGAGTGAGAATGGCGCTGTAATTTACTGAAAGACCATACTAATTAGTATAATTCAGTGCTCTCTTTTAAATAATCTTTTTAACTTCATTTTTTAAGAAAGCAATAGCGGTATCAGTAGATGGCGCTTTTTTAGAGTATTCTAAAAATACATTTTCGCGAAAATCTGTAGCTGAATTTGAGGTGTTAGAAACTTGCTTCAATTTGTTAATTACAGCTGCTTTTGAAGCAAGAATAACATTCCAACACTCGTCAGAAATGTATAATTGTTGTACCATATTGTGTTGAAACTCCTGATCTATACTAGCTAATAATAATTGTAAATAGTCTTCAGAAGCATCTCCAACTGGTTTTACTCGTAATAACATTTTAATTGGATTGATGCGTTCACAAAACAATAGCATACGTTCATAAGCTTGTAAACGAACAGGTAGTGATTCCTTCTTCTTTTGCGCTAATAATTCTATTTTCTTTTCATTGGTGTCTTGATTTCTCAAGCCAGTCATCACAAAATATGCAACTGCTCCAGTAACAAGAGCAGGAATTGCATATCCGATACCTTCTAAAATGTTTTCTTCCATTAGTCAAAAATAGAAGATTTGAGTATGCTAAACAAAAAGTATGATGAAATTAAAGTATAATTTACTTCAAAATAAAAGTTGCTAAGCTTAAAGCAGAAGGGGTGAGCAATGAGCTTTTATAACTTTACAAACCATTAGGGGGTATTGGTTTTGTCTTGTTTATTCCAGTTTTCTTTATATTGATCAATCCAAGTAAAGGCTGGTTTTAGCATCGTAGGTTCTACTTTGCATAAACGCTTTCTCCCTTTTTTGTTGATATTTATGATTCCACATTCATTCAGTATTTTTAAGTCTTTTGACACTGCTGGTCTACTGATTTCGTAATTTTTAGCTACATCATTTATGTTCATCGTGTCCTTCATAAAGAGTTTTATAATGTCTCTTCTAATCGTATCTGCAATAGCTTGATAAACATCTCTTCTCATAAATATGTAACCATTAGGTTACGCAAATTTTTTCGTATTTTTTTTAAATTTTTATTTTTAAGAGGATAAAAAAACTTGCTGTTTTTTTGTTCAAATTGTCGATAACTTTTGTTGTTACTCTGCATCTTGATTGGTATTTTTGATGCTTACAAAAGTTACCTTGGCAAACTATTTAGATTCCTTAAATCCAGCACAAAAAGAAGCGGTTTTACAGAAAGACGGACCTATGATTATCATCGCAGGTGCAGGTTCTGGTAAAACACGTGTATTAACCTATAGAATTGCTCATTTAATGGAGCAAGGAGTAGATGCGTTTAATATTCTTTCGCTTACGTTTACAAACAAAGCAGCTCGTGAAATGAAAGATAGAATTGCTTCAGTTGTTGGAGTAAGCGAGTCTAAGAATTTATGGATGGGAACTTTTCACTCCGTATTTGCAAGAATTTTACGTTCTGAAGCAGACAAACTAGGATATCCATCCAACTTTACGATTTATGATACGCAAGATTCGGTTCGTTTAATCACTTCTATCATCAAAGAAATGGGATTAGACAAAGACAGATACAAGGCAAAACAAATTCTAAATCGTATTTCTTCCTTTAAAAATAGTTTAATTACGGTGCGTGCTTATTTTAATAATTCTGATTTACAAGAAGCAGATTTAATGGCTAGCAGACCAAAAGTGGGAGATATCTACAAACAATATGTAGAGCGCTGTTTTAAATCTGGCGCCATGGATTTTGATGATCTTCTTTTACGAACCAATGAATTACTAGCTCGTTTTCCAGAATCTTTAGCAAAATATCAAGATCGCTTTCGTTATATTATGGTTGATGAGTATCAAGATACAAATCATTCGCAATATATTATTGTAAAAGCATTGGCAGATCGTTTTCAGAACATTTGTGTTGTAGGTGATGATTCTCAGAGTATTTATAGTTTTAGAGGCGCCAACATTCAGAACATTTTAAGTTTTCAAAAAGATTATCCAGATACTAAAATGTTTAAGTTAGAGCAAAATTATCGTTCGACTCAAAACATTGTAAATGCTGCGAATTCTGTTATTGAAAAAAACAAAACCAAATTAGATAAAGAAGTTTGGACTTCTAATGATTCTGGCGAACTTATTAAAGTTATGTGTACCATTTCTGATGGAGAGGAAGGAAGGTTTGTAGCGCAGTCTATCTTTGATCATAAAATGAATCAGCAATTGCAAAACGATCAGTTTGCAGTTTTGTATAGAACAAATTCTCAATCCAGAGCAATGGAAGATGCATTGCGTAAAAAAAGTATTGAGTATAAGATTTATGGAGGAATTTCATTCTACGGGCGTAAAGAAATTAAAGATTTACTGTCGTATTTAAGAATGTTAATCAATCCAAATGATGAAGAAGCTTTAAAAAGAATTATCAATTATCCTGCCAGAGGAATCGGCACAACAACTATTGATAAATTAACGATAGCTGCAAATCACTACAAGAAATCAATTTTTGAAATTTTAAAGCATTTAGATAAAATTGATTTAAAATTAAACTCAGGAACAAAGACAAAGCTTCAGAATTTTTTAAACATGGTATTGCGTTTTCAAATTGATGCGCAAAAAATGAATGCTTTTGAAGTTACTGAATTAGTAATTAAGCAAACGCAATTAATCAAAGATTTAGAGAAAGAAGGAACTCCTGAAGCAGTTAGCAAAGTAGAAAATGTTCAAGAATTATTAAACGGAGTAAAAGATTTCATTACTGATAAGATTGAAATTGGCGAAGATGCTTCGTTAACTTCCTTCTTAGAAGAAGTAGCTTTGGCTACGGATTTAGATTCTGATAAAAAGGATGATAAACCAAAAGTATCTTTGATGAGTATTCATCAATCTAAAGGATTAGAATACCCATATGTTTATATTGTAGGTTTGGAAGAGAATTTATTTCCTTCAGCGATGAGTATGAATACCCGTTCAGAATTAGAAGAAGAACGTAGATTGTTTTATGTAGCGCTAACAAGAGCAGAAAAAGCAGCGTATCTAACGTATACTAAAACAAGATACCGTTGGGGAAAATTAATTGATTGTGAGCCAAGTAGATTTTTAGAAGAAATTGATGAGCAGTTTTTAGAATACATTACTCCAAAAAGAACAGAAAGATCAATAAATAGGTTTGTAGATGAAGATATTTTTGGAGACGCTCCAAAGAAAGTTCGTTTTCAAAAACCTATCCAACGTCAAAGAGTAGAAAAAGAAAATAAAACTGTTTTCAATCCTCCAAAAAACTTAACAAAAGTTTCTCATACGCAGCCAAAAACAAATTTGTTTGATGACAAGATTGTCATAGGAAATATTGTAGAACACAATCGTTTTGGTAGAGGAGAGGTCTTAAATTTAGAAGGAGCAGGAGCCAATAAAAAGGCAGAAATTCAGTTTGGAACAGTAGGAAAGAAGAAACTATTACTTCAATTTGCTAAATTGAAGGTCATTGGTTGATGATTTGTTCAGTTAAACCAAAAATAAATACTTAATTTGCAACATACATAGATTACAACATCTTAAATTATATGATAGACTACGACTTAGAATACAATGCAGAAAGACCTCACTTAATTATTCCAGAATATGGAAGACATATTCAGAAATTGGTTGATCACTGCATTGCCCTAGAAACCAAAGAAGAAAGAAATGAAATGGCATTAGCTATTGTTGATGTAATGGGTAATTTACAACCTCATCTTCGAGATGTTCCAGACTTTAAGCATAAGTTATGGGATCAGTTATATATCATGTCTGATTTTAAATTAGATGCTGATTCACCTTATGAGATTCCTTCAAAAGAAGAATTACAAGAGAAGCCAGAATCATTGCCATATCCAAAATCTGCAAGTAAATATCGATTCTACGGAAATAACATCCAGATAATGATTGATACTGTTTTAACTTGGGAAGAAGGTGATATGCAAGATGCATTGGTATATACGATTGCAAATCATATGAAAAAATGTTTCCTAAATTGGAATAAAGATACCGTAGAAGATGATGTCATTTTTAAACATTTGTTTGAACTTTCTGATGGTAAAATTGATATAAGAGATTCAGAAGATGCACTTTCTGAAAGTAAAAATTTACTAAGAAAAAGAAATTCGCAAGGTCAAGGGGCTTCAAATCATAAGAATACCAAAAGTAAAAATTATCAAAACAAAAACAGAAAGAGATAAATGGCTTCATTTAAGATAGAAGGTGGTCACAAATTAAATGGAACGATTACACCGCAAGGAGCAAAAAATGAAGCATTACAGATCCTATGTGCTGTTTTATTAACTCCAGAAAAAGTTACAATTCATAATATTCCTGATATTATAGACATTAACAAACTAATTTTTATACTTGGAGAATTAGGAGTCAAAATTGAAAAACTAGGAAAAAACTCTTATAGTTTTCAGGCAGACGAAATTAACTTAGCGTACTTAGAATCTCCAGAATTTAAAAGAGATGGAAGTTCTTTACGTGGATCTATCATGATAGTTGGTCCTTTATTAGCTCGTTATGGAAAAGGATATATTCCAAGACCTGGTGGAGATAAAATAGGAAGAAGAAGGCTAGATACGCATTTTGAAGGTTTTATCCGTTTAGGCGCTACTTTCAGATACAACAGAGAAGAATATTTCTACGGAGTAGAAGCACCAGAAGGTTTAACCGGAACTGAAATGTTGTTAGATGAAGCTTCTGTAACCGGAACTGCAAACATTATTATGGCCGCAGTTTTAGCTAAAGGAACCACAAAAATTTACAACGCAGCATGTGAACCTTACATCCAACAATTGTCAAAAATGTTGAACAGTATGGGGGCTAACATCAAAGGTGTTGGTTCTAATTTATTGATTATTGAAGGAGTAAAATCTTTAGGAGGTTGTAACCATAGAGTATTACCTGATATGATTGAGATTGGTAGTTGGATTGGTATGGCTGCAATGACACAATCTGAATTAATAATTAAAGATGTTAGTTGGGAAAATTTAGGTCAGATTCCAAATGTTTTTAGAAAACTAGGAATTCAACTAAAGAAAAGAGGTGATGATATTTATATTCCATCTCAAGAAAGTTATGAAATACAAAATTATATAGATGGTTCTGTATTAACCGTAGCAGACGCACCTTGGCCAGGATTTACGCCTGATTTATTAAGTATTGTTTTAGTAATTGCGACTCAATCTAAAGGAACTGTATTGATTCATCAAAAAATGTTTGAAAGTCGTTTATTCTTTGTCGATAAACTAATCGATATGGGAGCCAAGGTTATTTTATGTGATCCACACAGAGCAACAGTAATTGGTCATGATCATCAATCGCAATTAAAAGCAACTAAAATGACATCTCCAGATATTAGAGCTGGAATTTCATTATTAATTGCTGCTTTATCTGCTAAAGGAACAAGTATTATCAATAACATAGAACAGATTGATAGAGGTTATGAAGATATCGAAAATCGTCTTCGTTCATTAGGAGCAAAAATTGAAAGGATAGAAGACTAAAGAATTAGTTTTTGTAAATTATAAAAATAGTGTCAGATTGACACTATTTTTTTATTGGCAAAATTTTTGTCTATAAAATGTAAACATTTTAACGAGAACATAAAATGAGTAAAAAAGAAAACATAAAAGAAGAAGAAATATTAAATACTGATTCGGAAGCACAAGTAGAAGAAAATCAGGAAGTTGTTAAAGATGAACCCACAGCAGAAGAATTGATTCAGGCTGAGAAAGATAAATACTTACGATTGTTTGCTGAGTTCGAAAATTATAAAAAAAGAACTTCAAAAGAAAGAATCGAATTATTCAAAACTGCCAGTCAGGAATTAATGACATCTTTACTGCCAATCATGGATGATTTTGACAGGGGATTAACTGAAATCAAAAAAGTTAAAGACAAAGAAGTTCTGAAAGGTATGCAATTGATTAACGATAAGTTTAAAAATACGTTAACTCAAAAAGGTTTAACCGAAATTGAAGTAAAACAAGGTGATGCTTTTGATGCTGAAATTCATGAAGCAATCACACAAATCCCTGCGCCAACAGATAAATTGAAAGGAAAAGTGATTGATGCAGTTGAAAAGGGATATAAGTTAGGAGACAAAATTATTCGCTATCCAAAAGTAGTGATAGGACAATAATTATTAACAATCTACAATTAACAGTGATCACTGATCATTGATTATTGGTAATTGAAAAAATATGGCAAAACAAGATTACTACGAGACGTTAGGGATAAATAAATCAGCAAGTGCTGCAGAGATAAAGAAAGCGTATCGTAAGATGGCTATTAAATACCATCCTGATAAAAACCCAGATAACGCTACAGCAGAAGCAAAGTTTAAAGAAGCAGCTGAAGCTTATGAAATTTTGAGCGATGACAATAAAAAAGCGCGTTACGATCAATATGGACACGCTGCTTTCGATGGACCTCAAGGTGGCGGTGGCTTTGGTGGTGGAGGAATGAACATGGAAGACATCTTTAGTCAATTTGGAGATATTTTTGGAGGCGGCTTTGGTGGTGGATTTGGTGGCGGAGGACAACGTCAAGCGAGAGTAAAAGGAAGTAATATGCGTATTCGTGTAAAACTAACCTTGGAAGAAATTGCCAAAGGAGTAGAAAAGAAAGTAAAAGTTAGAAGAAAGGTTCAAGCGAATGGTGTCTCTTACAAAACCTGTTCAACATGTAATGGATCTGGGCAGCAAATGCGAGTGACCAACACCATTCTTGGTAGAATGCAAACGGCAACTACATGTGGAACTTGTCAAGGAGCTGGTGAAACTATTTCTAGTAAACCTAATGATGCTGATGCACAAGGTTTAATTGTGAATGAAGAAACAGTTTCTATTAATATTCCAGCAGGTGTTACTGAAGGTGTTCAATTAAAAGTAGGTGGAAAAGGAAATGAAGCTCCAGGAAAAAATTCAATTTCAGGAGATTTATTAGTATTGATAGAAGAAATTCAGCATGATACATTAAAAAGAGAAGGAACTAATATTCATTATGATTTGTACATAAATCTTTCTGAGGCAGTTCTTGGGGATACTAAAGAAATTGAAACGGTTACTGGAAAAGTGAAAATTAAAATTGAAGCCGGGACACAATCAGGTAAAATTTTACGTCTCAAAGGAAAAGGTTTACCAAGTATAGAACGTTATGGGACAGGAGATTTTTTAATTCATATTAATGTTTGGACACCGCAAGAATTAACAAAAGAACAACGTCAATTTTTTGAAATGATGAAAAATGACGAGAATTTTGCACCTTCACCTAAAAAATCAGATAAATCTTTCTTTGAGAAAGTAAAAGATATGTTCTCTTAATACTTAAGAAACAAAATAATAATGTAAATTTGTAGCGTTGTTACGAAAGTAACAACTCTTTTTCATAGCAATTTTCCCACTCAATTTATTTTGAGTGGGTTTTTTTATAAATAAAGATTGTACTTTTGACAGCTTAAAAGCAGATCTATCTTATCGCCACGCTTTTAGCGTGGAGGAAAGTCCGGACACTAAAGAGTAGCATAGCGGATAACATCCGTCCGATGTAAATCGAGGACAAGTGCAACAGAAAGCAAGTACAGTTCGGCTGTAGTGAAACCAGGTAAACTCTATGCGGTGCAATGTCATGTACATTAGAGCTTGAGGGTAACTCGCCCGATTCTAAGGGGTAGGCAGATCGATTCTAAGAGTAATTTTAGAACTAGATAAATGATAAGACTCCTTTTAGGAGAACAGAATCCGGCTTATTGATCTGCTTTTTTTTATTTTTTTATTAAATCTTCAAAGAAAACAAATAAAACCATCTTTTTATTAAATTATATCCAAGGAAAAACGAAATAGCTTTTTTTTATTCATTAATTAAACCTATCTATTGTTTATTTTTTAAATATCGTTGAAAAACCGTAGTTTTGTCTTACTAAAAAATACATATATGGCTTTTGATATTGATATGATCAAAAAGGTATACAGTTCTATGGCTGAACGTGTTGATGCTGCTAGAGAAATAACTGGAAAACCTTTGACACTTGCAGAGAAAATTTTGTACGCTCATTTATGGGACGGTAATCCAGATAAAGCCTTTGTTAGAGGTAAAGATTATGTAGATTTTGCACCAGATAGAATAGCTTTACAAGATGCAACTGCACAAATGGCTTTGTTACAATTTATGCAAGCCGGTAAAAGCAAAGTTGCGGTTCCTACAACCACACATTGTGATCATTTAATTCAAGCTAAAGATGGAGCCTCTACGGACTTAAAACATGCAAATAATGTCAGTAGTGAAGTATTTAACTTTTTAGAGTCAGTATCAAATAAATATGGTTTAGGTTTTTGGAAACCTGGAGCAGGAATTATTCACCAAGTAGTTTTAGAAAATTACGCATTTCCAGGAGGAATGATGATTGGAACAGATTCACATACTGTAAATGCAGGAGGACTAGGGATGGTTGCTATTGGAGTTGGAGGAGCAGATGCTGTAGATGTAATGGCAGGAATGGCTTGGGAATTAAAATTCCCTAAATTAATTGGGGTAAAGTTGACTGGTAAATTATCTGGTTGGACAGCACCAAAAGATGTTATTTTAAAAGTAGCTGAAATTCTTACAGTTAAAGGTGGAACAGGAGCTATTGTAGAGTATTTTGGACCTGGAGCAACATCCATGTCTTGTACTGGAAAAGGAACTATTTGTAATATGGGTGCTGAAATTGGAGCAACCACTTCAACTTTTGGTTACGATGAATCTATGGAGCGTTATTTAAGAGCAACAGACAGATCTGATGTTGCTGATGCTGCTAATAATGTAAAAGAGTACTTAACTGCAGATGCTGATGTATATGCAAATCCAGAAAACTATTTTGATCAAGTGATCGAAATTAACTTATCTGAATTAGGCCCTTTATTAAATGGACCTTTTACTCCAGATTTATCAACAGAAGTTGGTAAAGATATGAATGTAAAAGCGACTACAAATGATTGGCCATTAACTGTAGAGTGGGGATTAATTGGTTCTTGTACGAACTCTTCTTATGAAGATTTATCTAGAGCTTCTTCAATTGCACAACAAGCGATAGATAAAGGAATTACGATGAAAGCTGAACTTGGAATTAATCCTGGTTCTGAAAAAGTTCGTTATACAGCAGAAAGAGATGGGATTCTTGGAATCTTTGAAAACTTAAATGCTAAAATTTTCACCAACGCTTGTGGACCATGTATTGGTCAGTGGGCTCGTTATAGTGATCCAAAAAATGCACCTAAGAATAGTATCGTTCATTCTTTCAACAGAAACTTTGCAAAAAGAGCTGATGGAAATCCAAATACACATGCTTTTGTAGCATCACCAGAATTAACAGCTGCGATTGCTATTGCAGGACGTTTAGACTTTAATCCTCTAACGGATTCATTAATCAATTCTAATGGAGAAGAAGTAATGTTTGATGAACCAACAGGATGGGAATTACCTCCAAAAGGTTTTGAAGTAAAAGATAATGGATATTTAGCACCTGAACAAGACGGAAGTCATGTTCAAGTTGCAGTAAGTACAGAATCTGAACGCTTACAATTATTATCTCCGTTTACTCCAATTGGAAATGAAATAAAAGGAGCTAAATTATTAATTAAAGCTTTTGGGAAATGCACTACAGATCATATTTCTATGGCAGGACCATGGTTGCGTTTTAGAGGACATTTAGATAACATTGCAAATAATACTTTAATCGGAGCAGTAAACGCTTTTGGAAAGAAAACAAACTTTGTAAAAAATCAATTAACAGGAGATTTTGGTGGTGTACCAGATGTTCAAAGAGAATACAAAAAGGCAGGAGTTTATTCTATCGTTGTTGGAGATCACAATTACGGAGAAGGATCTTCTAGAGAGCATGCAGCTATGCAACCCCGTCATTTAGGAGTAGTTGCTGTTTTAGTAAAATCTTTTGCAAGAATCCATGAAACGAACTTAAAAAAACAAGGAATGTTAGGATTAACATTTGCAGACGAAAGTGACTACGATTTAATCCAAGAAGATGATACGTTTAACTTTTTAGATTTAAACAAGTTTGCTCCAGGTAAACCTTTAACTATCGAAGCAGTTCATGCAGATGGAAGTAAAGATGTTATTATAACAAATCATACTTATAATAATAGTCAGATAGCTTGGTATAATGAAGGGTCTGCATTAAACTTAATCAAAAAGCAAAATGCTTAATAATATTATATAATTATTTTTTTAGAATATAGTATTTCCCTCAATATTATTATCTCGAATATATATCTGAAGTAATGCATTTACAGGTGCAGGATTTTCAATAAGAGTAATTCTAAGATTAAAACCTCTCAGTAAGGTTTCGCTCCCATCGGGTAACCTTAACATAAACATCATGTTATCAGAAATTGCTAAAATATCTTCTAAATTTGGATTCCAAATTGAATTATCTTCAGAAAAAGGAATACTAACAAAAGTTTCTCCGTTTTTAGAAAAATAATGGAATCCATCGATGAAGCCTTCATCTCCACAATTTCCGTTGATACAATTATCTAAATAAGTATAAGCTCCAGTTGGAGATAGTTTAGAAGGTATATATGAATAGTTTATAGATTCTGTAGCAATAAAATCACCGTTTGCATCTTTTGCACCAATAAAAAGTTCTCCATTTTGAAAAGATTTATCAGAATAATTATATAGACGAAAATTTAAAGAATCAGCACCAATAAATAAATGTTCTTCTTGAGTGCAACTGACAAAAAAGAATGAGTATAGGAATACTAAAAAGTAAGTTTTTTTCATATTATCAGAATTTACTCTTAAAAGTAATTAAAAATTAAATAATATTGCGACTTATACGTCTATATGAATTTTAAAAACTTTTCCGAAGCTCCTTTACTAGTCATTGATCCTTCAATTTCATTAGTTGATTATCTTCCTATTGATATTTCTAAATCGAATTCTGAATTAGAAAATTTTGATATTTCATCTTCTATAGAATGGTCTAATTATATTGAGAATTATTTAAGCAAAAAAAACGCTAAAGTTGTATTTGGCGGATACTTAGAAGTAAGAGATATTTATGCTAGAAGTAGCTATTTTAAATCTCAAGATGTTAAAAATGAACGAAATATTCATTTAGGAATAGATTTTTGGTGTCTTGAAAATACAAGTGTGTTATCAGTTTTAGACGGAGAAATTCATAGTTTTAAAAATAACAAAAATCATGGTGATTATGGCCCCACGATCATTATAAAACATCAATTTAAAGAAACTGCTTTTTATAGTTTATATGGTCATTTGACGATATCATCAATAAAAAATTTAGAGATTGGTCAAAAAGTAAAAAGGGGAGAAGTAATTGGGTTTTTAGGTGATGCTAGCGTAAATGGAGATTATGCTCCACATTTACACTTTCAATTAATTAAAGATTTGCAGGGAAATTTCGGGGACTATCCCGGAGTATGTTCGTTAAATGAATTAGCATTTTACAAAGAGAATTGCCCAAATCCGAATGATTTATTGAAATTAAAAATTTGAGAACGTACTTTGTAAGTATCGTTTTGTTAATAAGACAAAATTTACATGAATAATTATCTTGTATGAAAATCAAAAAGCCTCAAGTATATAATCTTCTATTATTAGTTTTTATTGTTTTGATGATTTTACCTCAAACAAGAAAACCAATTCAAATCGGTGTGCATTCAATTTTAGGTTTATTTAGTCCATCTATTAAAAACATTGAAGATAGAACTCAAATTTCTACTTACAATTGGCAATTATTAGATGTTAATTCTCATCAATTTGATTTTAATGAGACAAAAGGAAAAGTAGTTTTTGTAAATCTATGGGCAACTTGGTGTCCGCCTTGTATAGCAGAAATGCCAAACATGCAGAAAATTTATCAAGATTATGGTGATAAAGTTACTTTCTTATTTGTGTCAAATGAGAAATCAACTAAAGTTTCCGCTTTTTTAAATAAAAAGAATTTAACAATTCCTGCTTATTATCCAATTACAAATAATCCTAAAGAAATAAGTAGTACAAGTATTCCAGCTACTTATATTATTGATAAAAAAGGATTTATAGTTGTTGAAAAAATTGGCGTTGCTAATTGGAATAGTGATGTTGTTAGAGAATTATTGGATCAATTATTATCAGAATAAAAAAAATGCCTGATGCAACAAAAGTCACATTCAGGCACCCAACTAACCAACCGTTGTAATTATATTTACGATTATTTCTTATTTCAGAATTTTATTCTCAATCCTCAATGTTTTTTTAATAAAAATTATGCTGCTCTATTTTTAATAAAAAACTTCAAATAATATATTATTTATACATAAAGTACATCTATAAGACTAGCCAAAAACAAAAATGTTTCACTTTTAAACGTTCTTTAATAAAAACTTAACTTGTTTTAACAATTCTTTGGGGATAACAAACTTGCTTAAGTAAGTTCATTTAGGACTTCATTGAGAATCTTACAACCTTCAATAATCTCAGCATTGGTAATGGTAAGCGGAGGAGTTATTCTGAGTGCTTTGCCTTCAAAAAGTAAGAAAAATAAGATCAATCCTTTTTCTAAACATCGGTGAATAATTTTGGCGGCTAGTTCCGGTGAATCAACAATAGCGGCTAACATTAATCCTTTTCCTCTAATTTCTTTAATTAATGGATGTTCTAGATGTTTTCTTATAAGTTGTTCTTTTTCTAAAGTATCTACAATAATGTTAGAGTTTTGAATAACATTTATAGTGGCTACTCCCGCTGCAGCAATAACAGGATGTCCTCCAAAAGTTGTAATATGCCCTAAAGCTGGATTTTCTTTTAATAAATCCATCAGATGTTTCTGGGCGATAAAAGCACCAATTGGCATTCCGCCACCTAAACCTTTACCGGTAATAATAATATGAGGAGTTATTCCAAAATTTTCGAATCCCCAAAATTTCCCTGTTCTTCCAATTCCAGTTTGAATTTCATCTAAAATTAATAAAGCTCCAACTTCTTCACATCGTTGTTTTACACTTTTTAGATACTCATTTTTTGGAACAATAAAGCCTGCTCCACCTTGTATAGTTTCTAAAATAACAGCAGCTGTTTTGTTTGTGATTTTTTTTAAATCGGCTTTAGAATTAAACTCAATAAATTTAGTGCCTGGCACTAAAGGTCTAAAAGCGCTATTTTGTTGTTCTGCGCCAGAAACACTCATAGAGCCTAGAGTATTTCCGTGATAGGAGTGATGAGCTGCAACGATTTCAGATCGCTTAGTATATCTTTTTGCTAGCTTTAAGGCACCTTCACATGCTTCTGTTCCTGAGTTTGTTAGGTAAACGCTATAGGTATTTGGTAAGGTTTTAGAGAGTAATTTACATAGGTCCAATTGTGGTTTTTGAATAAATTCACCATAAACCATGACATGTGTATAGCGATCTAATTGATTTTTGATCGCTTTATGAACTTCAGAGTGTTGGTGACCCAAACTATTGGCAGAAACTCCAGCGACAAAATCGAGGTATTTTTTACCTTTTGTATCATAAATATAACTTCCTTTTGCTTTTTCAATCTCTATTGAAAGAGGGTAAGAACTTGTTTGAGCTTGATATTTTAGAAAATCAGATTTCATAGATTTGAAATTTACGAATTTGATTTTTCTTTCTTTTTCTCAGTTTTTTTCAACTTATCTTTAGTAGCAGTCGTAGTTGGATTTACTGTTGATTTTTTACTATCATCTGTTGTATTATCCCCTTTTTTTGTTTCTCCTTTTTTAGGGTCAGTAACTTTTGGAATTCCAGCTGAATTTGAATTCCTCTTTGGAGTTGGAGGTTTCGGTTTCGCAAGTTTAGTTCTTACCGTT
>Ga0209653_1000061_pt1 | contig 89763 bp, 97 predicted proteins | sample SaaInl6LU_22_DNA_FD_184644 | JGI IMG/M metagenome (GOLD analysis project Ga0209653, IMG submission 184644) | Marine microbial communities from expanding oxygen minimum zones in the Saanich Inlet - ESP_116LU_22_DNA (SPAdes) (version 2) | ecosystem: Environmental > Aquatic > Marine > Intertidal... | reverse complement strand
AACCATTTGATGTAAGAACTTCGTGATCGCCGGTGGTGCAATGTACTTTGTCTACGACCATATGCTTGAGTCTCTGGTAATATGTTGGACCGATGAAAATCTCTGTTTTAATTTGTTCTCCTGTGCGTCCATTATACATAATCTCATTACCGTACCTTTCCATACCAGAAAGTTCTAGAACTTTTGCGATACTTTCTACAGAACAATCATTATATGGTGTAGCATCTCCAAATGACCCAATATGGCATCCTGCTTTACCCATAATACACTCCATAAGCTGTGCGATAGTCATACGCGATGGAATAGCATGAGGGTTCATAATAATATCAGGTACAATTCCGTCTTTTGTAAAAGGCATATCCTGGTGTTTATAAGTCATACCAATAGTTCCTTTTTGCGCACTTGTTGATGCGCATTTGTCACCAATCTCAGGCTTACGATTTTTACGAATACGAACTTTACAGAATTTATAACCATCGCTATTAATTCCTGAATAATTCATATCAATATATCCTTCATCGTTTGCTTTCATACAAAGGCTATTATCCTGATAATTAATGACACCATTTGTCTTCTTAGGCATAACTTTTCCCGCTATAATATCATTAGCATCCACATAGGTATTTTTCTCTACAAAACCATCATCTCCTAATTTTCTATAAGAAAACGGCTTTCCGTTAGTCATATTTGTAGGATTAGTAAATACTTCCTCTTCGCCAGTGCTATGATTTTTTGTACATACATCACGCATAGCTTTATAATAGGTACTTGTAAATAGTCCTCTATCAAGCGCAGACTGATTAACCATAATACTATCTTCCTGATTAAAACCCGTATGGGTCATAATAGCAACAATAGCATTTGTTCCAGATGGAAGCTCGCTACTATAAGTATATTTAGATAGACGCGTTCTTACAATAGAACGCTGAGGATAATTAAGAATATTTCCCATAGTATCAATACGTCTATTAAAATTACTCATATAGACACCTAGGGCTTGTTTACCCATAGCACAATTGCTAACAGCAAAACCATTACCAGCAATAAAGCTATGATTCTCGCTTTCAACAGTAATATCAGAAATTTTATGGTTATTATTTTTAGTCTTTGAATAAAATGGTACAAACATAATATCACCTTTAAATTCAATTAATTTATTCCATTGATCAATAGTATAATCACTGTCCCATCCAATACGATATTTATATTTGGTATAGTTAATATATTCATTGATTAAGGCAATTTCTTTTAAGAATTCATTATTATAACGAGCACCAAATGTATTATAATAAAGAGCAATACTATCGTTTGTCTCATACCAATCTTTATTAATATTAAATTCATCCATGATTTTTGAAACTGTTTTATCAATATTATCAAATACATATGAAATTGGAATTTCAGGAATATTAGATGAATTGCTTTCTTTAATATTATCTAGAGACTTGTAAATAGCTGCTAAGTATGCGCTAATAAATTCAATCTTTGTAATATTAGAGCAATTAGATATCCATTCAATATTCTCTGTTAATCTATTAAAATATAATACGTAATTTGTGTCAAATACACCATATTTAAAGCCAATAAATTCAACATCTTTGTTAAAATCGTCAGCATCTTTTTTATTTGTAAATACATTTTTGTTAACGTAGTAATAACCAGCAATACGAGCAATAATATTAATTTTGTCATTAGTATTGCTTAGAGGATATAATCCCATGTCTTTATAAATATTTGAGTATTCTTCGGTATTTTTAAAGATGATCATGTTGTCAATATTTACTTCAGGTGAAATATATGGTGTTTTATAGTTATAATTTTTAATATAAATACCAAGTTTAATTAGTTCATTGATATATTGTACTTCCATCCATCCTTGATTAGTAATGAATTTATGATCATATGTAGCAATAATATTACGTCCACTAATAGTTGAAATAGTATAAACCATTTTAGGTGTAATACGATTATATTGAGCAACAACAGTTGTATAATCATTAATCATTGTTTCGGGATTAAAACATACAACCTTATCACCAACCACAACATCTTTTATTTTTTTATATGTTCCGTTACTCATATATACTGTCTCATTTTGATTAATACATTGATAACAATTTCTAGGAGACTGATTATGATCACTAAAGGGAATATTAACACCAAGAATACCATTCATGAGACTGGGATGAATTTCACAATGAGTGTAAAATGGTGGATAAGCAGTACCTTTCATACCTTTATCAAGATCATTTGGATATGTAGCAATCATTGCGTGATTAATTTCCTCACAATCCATATATTCAATAAAACCTTCCTCGTCTAAATATGAATCTTCATCTTTGATTTTTGAATCTTCACATGGTGCGATGAAATAGTCAAAATTCTTGTCTTTTTTATATTCATCCCAAGAGATATTTTTCCTTTTAAGAATTCTGTTAATACGTAGCTCTCTTTTCTTTGTAATAGGATCAATGTCTACAATATAGAGAGGACGATACATTCTACCTGCTTCTGTGCTAATTGTAATAAAGCGATGTTGAATATCCCAGATTACAGATGTCATAGGATAAATATAACCACTTCTTTTATAATGCTTTAGTTTAGTATATAATTCATTTGGTTTATCGTGATAACCATAAATATCACCATTGATCATTACATATATATTATTACAATCTCCAAGTTTATCAAGATAATCATTATCTGTATTATTATCGTCATATATATTGACCCCTTCTTCTTTTAAAACATTGCGAATATGTGTTGAATCCATTGAAACAGAGATATTGGTACTTAGAGCCATATTTTTAACGAGACCTACCGAAGAACCTTCCGGCGTATTGTGACTGATACTCATATCTCCTAAAAGGAATCTTCCATTGCCCTCAAGTTGCCACCCTACAAATGGTTGAATGTCTTTTTGGACTAATTTGAAAGAACTTTGTAAGTAACTATCACATCTTTTTTCATGTCCTTTACTATTACATTTATTTAATTTCTTACGAGGAAGTACAGTTGGAATCTCATATAAATATTTTCCTGTAATACTTAATTCTTTATACGGCTTTTTTCTTTTCTCTCCATTAACTGTATAAGAACAAGTACCATCATTTAAATGACACGAAAACCCTAAACTTCTTGCTAAGAATTCAGCATCATATATAATTTTATAATTTGGTTTTCCTTGACATATTCTAATTTCATGTCCATTAGCTCTTACACTACCATCTGTATCTATTAATCCAGCTAATACTGCTAATCTGGTTTTACGATCATTTGTCAAATAATCTAATGGAATATGTTTATTATTAACTAAATTATATTTAGCTAATAATTTTTTAAGTGGTGCTTTCTCACTTTTATTACAACTAATTCCAGGTTGTGTATTATTGATTGTTGAGATAATAGTATATGAGTATCTATTATCTTTTGTAATTGTTACATCATTATCTAGACCCCATTTAATCCATTCGTCAAGTAATTCTTTATCTGCAGTAGCAAATCCATAACCGGATGACAATCCATCGCCTAGCCACATACCTAGTATGTATGGATCTAAAGCAACTTCTTTTGTTTCCCAATTAATTCCATCTGATTTAAATGTATATAATTGATTTTGAACATTTTCAGGTAAAGATAGATATTGTTCAATTGTAATATCAATTACATTATCGTCGTCAATAGATGAACTAAATTCATTTAAATCTTCTGTATTGTTAAAATCTTTATAGTTATATTTTAATTCTTTTTTATCAAACCACATTAATTCTATTTTTCCTCTATGGTTTCTAACATTTTTATGTTTTTTAACTTTTAAAGTTAGAATATGATTATCTGTAACAGTATAATTCATAAAATTATTTTTATGCTGTATTACTTCATACATAGTTTTATGCCCTGAACAAGTACTTTTAACTCTAACAGAATTACCATTGTCATCAATTAGATAATCTCCGATAATAATATCTTCTGCTTTTTTAATAGTACCATTCCATAGTAATATAGGAGTATTTGGGTCAAAACATTCCGCTGGACAGATCATACCCATCTGCGAATGATCTAACTTACGAGGTTGTACAAGTTTGCCATTCTTCTCCATTGAGGTGTTAATACGACGAAGATGCGAAAGGGTGCTTGAATATGACATACGATTGAGAACCTGTGAAACTCCTTGTTTAATATTTTGATAGCTTCCAATACTCTTAATACCCCAGTTACCAGTTGAAAGAGAGTATTTAATCCATGATTCCATAAGAGATTGTTTAAAATACCTACGAATATTAACATCTGTAATAATATCAGCTGTTGTAATATTGTTATTAGCGCGCCAAAGATTGAGTTCTTTTTCAATTACTACTTTAAGTTCTTTTGTCATTTTGCTATAGCATTGGCGAAATAGATTACTCATAAGAATTCCAGGAGTATCTACTCGCTTGTTCATGTAGGAATCGCGATTATCATATGAATCATATCCCATGTAAATACGAAGCATTTTGCGGATCATAAAACCAAGATAAAGTGCTTTTCTTTTGAAATTCTTACCAGTATGAGGAAGAAAATCGTTTATAAGATTATTTTTGAGGAGTTCTCTATTATCTGTATTTTTATTAGCACCTGATAAGATTTTAAGAAGAATATTTTCTGCCTGTTCTTGGGTATGAACATCACAAGCATCTTCACAACATGCCATAAGCTCTGTAATAATGCGCTTATTATCATTGTTGTCTAAATCGTATACAATATGCTTGATGATATCTTTGTCGCTAATTACACCAAGAGCCCTAAACATTACAAATACTGGAATCTCACTACGTAAAAATGATGTATTAAGGCGGATGATACGACCCATATGATTTAATTTTCCAGACATATTTAGACTAGTAGTTTTAGGAGGTAAATAGGAGTTATCTTTCATTGAACGAATTTCAGCATATAGACCTTCTGTATTATTATTTGGCTGAAATACAAGTGTTTTATTTTCATTAATACGATCTTGAGAAATAAGTACTTTCTCATTACCATTTATGATAAAATAACCACCGAAATCATACCTACACTCATTATTATTCTCTTCACCAATACCATTAACTTGATAAAGGATACATGATTTTGAACGAACCATAATAGGTATTTTGCCAATATAAACACCGTTTACAGTTTTGTCAAACTTTTCAATCATACCATCAGCATTAGTAACTTCAATACTGATATTAACATTCACATATAAATTACTAGAATATGTAAGATTATTCATTCTAGCAATATATGGTGTCATGATAGTATGAGTACCATCTGGAAGTTGATAAGATGCTTTTGTAAGAGAAGGTTGAACAATACTGATATTTATTTTATATGTTTGATCAGTATTTTCTGTTTTTAAATTATTGCCAATTTTTATTGGATTAAATCCTGAAATAATTTGTCCAAGTGTATTATCAATGAATTTATTATAACTGTCAATTTGATGTTTTATAAGAGGATTTACAGAATCCTGTGAACCTCCTTTGTGATAATAAGTATCTAAAATATCCCAACATGATTCTTTGCTAAACATTATATAGTTATATAATCTTAAATCTTAAATAATCATTTTTTATTATTTTATGAAAAAAAAATATTGTAATATGATAATATTTATTTTGAATTGGTTAAATATTTATTAAACCATGTAAAACACCCCTTTTTTTTTATTTCTTCAATATCTTCACCGTCAATATCTTTTATTTTTTTTAAAAAAATATTTTTGAAACATGTAAAATACCCTGTTTTTTTTATATTTTTAATATCTTCAATATTTGTAATATTTTTATATATATTTATATATTTTTTCAATTCTTCTTTATTTATATTTTCCGGAACAACATTTAATAATATACATTTTTCTAATAAAGCGATTGGTTCTTTTATGCTTTCTATAATAGCATTAATATCTAATGTTTCAAGTATTATATCATTTTGAGATGTTACTTGGTTTATTTGAGGTTGTACTTGAGATATAACTTCATTTATTTGAGGTTGTACTTGAGATATAACTTCATTTATTTGAGGTTGTACTTGAGATGTTACTTGGCTTATTTGAGGTTGTACTTGAGACGTTACTTGGCTTATTTGAGGTTGTACTTGAGACGTTACTTGGTTTATTTGAGGTTGTACTTGAGACGTTACTTGGTTTATTTGAGGTTGTACTTGAGACGTTACTTGGTTTATTTGAGGTTGTACCTGAGATATAACTTCATTTATTTGAGGTTGTACTTGAGATGTTACTTGGCTTATTTGAGGTTGTACCTGAGATATAACTTCATTTATTTGAGGTTGTACTTGAGATGTTACTTGGTTTATTTGAGGTTGTACTTGAGATGTTACTTGGCTTATTTGAGGTTGTACTTGAGACGTTACTTGGCTTATTTGAGGTTGTACTTGAGACGTTACTTGGCTTATTTGAGGTTGTACTTGAGATGTTACTTGGCTTATTTGAGGTTGTACTTGAGATATAACTTGGCTTATTTGAGGTTGTACCTGAGATATAACTTCATTTATTTGAGGTTGTACTTGAGATATAACTTGGCTTATTTGAGGTTGTACCTGAGATATAACTTCATTTATTTGAGGTTGTACTTGAGATATAACTTGGCTTATTTGAGGTTGTACCTGAGATATAACTTCATTTATTTGAGGTTGTACTTGAGATGTTACTTGGCTTATTTGAGGTTGTACATGAGATATAACTTCATTTATTTGAGGTTGTACTTGAGACGTTACTTGGCTTATTTGAGGTTGTACCTGAGATGATATAGATATATTTGAATTTATTATAGTTTGTTCGGGTGTTATATTTTTTATTTTATTTATTATATTATTTTGAACAGATATTTTTTTCAATAATAATGATTTATCAATAATATTCATTATTTAGATTTTATAATACTATTATAATAATATAAAATTAAAAAATAACCATATAAAACATCCTATATATTTATTTTATTTTATAATTTAATATAATAATATGTATTAAAAATTATACAGAATTTTTATAGTCTTCTATAAATGATTGTATAATCGCATATTTTTTTTCTGCCTGTGCTTTAGCATAAGATGTTTTTATATATTTCATTAATATATTTGTTCTAAATTCAAGATTTTTAATGATATCATCTATACTTGTAGTATTTTTAACAAGTCCGTATGCAAAATATCTAGAAATTCCAATAGAACCTAAAGAATCTATTCTATCAGCATCTTGAACACAGTATAATTTTTTACACACAATAGGTGTTTCATTGTTGTATTCTTTTGATAAGCTTGTATTACAAGCAATTTTAACAATTTCATCTATTATATTTTTTGAAAGAATTTCTTCATAAAAACTCCTAATTATATTTTCTTGTGTAAATATTTCAGAACAATACTTATGATCAGCAATATCATGCATAAGAGCACCTAATTGGATAATAAATATATCATCTGTAAGAAGATCTTCGCTTATAGCAATTGTTGTAGCCATATTTTTAACTCTTATAATATGATTAAAATCGTGTGAAATATCATAATTTTCCATATATTTAGAAACGTAATCTTCAGTATCTTCTATTATTTTGTTTTGTTTTTCAGTAAATTTAATCATTATTATAATATTTTTAATTACCTAAACAATAATTTAATATATAAATTTTAAATCAATTTTTATATCTATTTAGTGAAAAAGAGTACATAATTTAAATAATTTGCAAAATATATTAAACAATTTTAAAAATTTATAAAAATAAAATTATGTACTCAAATTAAATATTTAGGATTTATTAAATTCTTGAACAAGTTTATCGTATCCTCCAATAAATACACCGTCTTTAAATACAGCAGGTACAAATCTATATTCAGTATTAGCAATATACTTAATATATTCAAAATAACCTTCTAAATCCTCTTTAATAATATCATCACAATTTATTAATTTTTTTTCAACAACATTTTCTAATAGTTTTTTAGCCTTATCACAATATAAACAATTACTTTTAGAATATACTGTATAGCCCTTCTCTAATGGTCTCATATATTTTAAATTTAAAGGAGTTGTGGCAAATTTAGTTTCTATATTACTCGGAATCATCATAATCTTAAGTAATATAAAAAATTGACAATATAATACAATACAAATTATATTATAATTAAATAATATAATGATGACTAATTCATTTATTGGTGCTCATATCACAAAAGAAAAAACATTATTAGATACTATAAAAAAAATTAAAGATAATGGTGGAAATGCTTTACAATTATTTGCATCTAATCCTCGTAGCGTAGCGTTGCCTAATATTGAAAAATATAAAAAAGAATCACCATCAATTATTAAATATTGTGAAGATAATAAATGTAAATTAATAATTCATTCACCATATACTATAAATCTTGCTAAAGACATGAAGAATGGCGATAGAACTTTAGATATTAAAGATTGTTACTGGATCAATCTTTTAATAGAAGAACTTAAAATATCTGACTTAATTAATTCTATAGGTGTTGTAGTTCATGTTGGTAAATATACTACACAAACATATGAAGACGGTCTACAAAATATGAAAGATGGTATTAAATATATAGTAGCGCATCTTAAAAAAAACAATATTAAATCTAAATTTATTCTAGAAACCCCTGCAGGACAAGGAACAGAATTATTAACTGATTTAAATGAATTTGTGAAATTCTATAATTCTTTCACAACAGACGAGAAGAAACACATGGGTATATGTCTTGATACTTGTCATGTATATTCAGCAGGATATGAATTATCCGATGCTTATAATATTATATATTCTAAAAATGCTAAAGATGTTATTGTTATTCATTTAAATAGTAGTATGAAAGGACTTAATTCCAGGGTTGATAAACACGCTCCTATTTTAGAAGGTAAAATACCTGTAAAAGATATTGAAAATTTCTTAAAATTGATAAAAACAAATAAACAAATACCTTTAATAATTTTAGAAAAAGTCTCAAATAATTTAAATAAAGACATAGAATTTGTTAAAAATATCGTATAATAATAGGAAAATAGTAGATAAATGGGTTGTGATACAATATTAGGAGGAGAAATTATGAGCGGTGGTATGCCACCAAAGAGGCGGGTTTCTAAAAAAACAGCTAAGAAACCTGTGGTTAAAAAAACAGCTAAGAAACCCGTGGTTAAAAAAACAGTTAAGAAACCTATAGTTAAAAAAACAAGAACAAAGAAAGCAGGTTGTGGTTGTGGATTATAATTTAATATTTAGAATATTGATTTGTAAATACATTATTTGTTCCAAGATTATATAGATCGTTTTGTAATAATCCATCTTTACATAAATTAGAAGGTGGTTTAGTAATTGTTTTAGCTTTAGTATTATTATTAAAAAGACTTCTTTCATCAGCGTATCCAAATGACATAAATTGATCACCCCAGTCACCCATATTATACTCTGGGCGTTTATAAATACAATTTTTTTTACCAATCATAGAACCTTTAATAAGAGCTGATTCTTTGTCTCTAAAACCTTCTGTATAAGAATCATATTCATTTGATCTAAAAATTTTGTCCATTATTTCTCCTTGATTTTTAGCTTCATTGTATGATAAATAACTCATATTAGTACAAGAAATTTCTGCTGATAATTTTTTAGGATTATATATATCGTACGTATTCATATCTAATAATAAAAAATATTATATTTATAATATAAAAGAGATAGCAATGTTTTATGTATTAAAAAAAGAAAATTCTCAAACTGTAAATAATATTATAGATACTAAAAACTGCGTTTGTTTCTATTACTGGGTTAATTGCGGACACTGTCATCAAATGATGCCTACGTGGATGAAATTATGTAAAGATTATGGAAAAGACGTTAATATTATTAATATTGAATTAGCTGATATTCAATATTTAAATCCACAATCTAGAAATATAATGGGATTTCCTACAATAATGAGTTATAAAAATGGTATTAAAAAAGAAGAATTTAATGGATCAAGAGATTATGATAGTTTAGAGAAATTTTTAATGAAATCTAAAATACTTACAAATCCTAGTCCTCCAATTCGCAAAAAAATTTCTCTTACTAAAAAAAAAGCTAATTCTATAAAAAAAACTATTAAGAAAACAAAAAAACCTGTAAAACCTAAAAAATAACTTAAGGATATATTTATATAATAAATATATTATACATAATGACTTCTCAACAAACAGATGATATGATTAATGATATTATATCAAATGAAAAAATGGAACCAACAGAAGAAGAATTAAATGATTTTAAAAATTTTGTAAATGATTGGTTTAAATATGATGATCAAATTAGAAAACTAGTAATTGCTATTAAAGAGCGTAAAAATTATCAAAGAGTACTTAATACAAAAATACAAGATTTTATGACAAAATTTAATTATAATGATCTTAATACACAATATGGACGCATTAAAGCTAATACAAAAAATGTAAAAGTACCTATTAAAATTACTGATATTAGAGAGCGTATTCTAAAATATAAAGAACTATCCGGTGAAGATTTACTAAAACAAATATTTGAAGAAGATAGACAAATAGTTACTAAAAAGAATATTAAAAGAATTATACCCAAAGTTAGTATTACATTATAAAAATTATAATTTACATATATACTATTTTATCACATATATCCATTGTTGTTTTTTTATGACTTACTATAATGATAGTAATACCATATAATTTATGGAGTTTTTGTATTATATCAAGAACCATTTTTTCATTTTCAACATCTAGTGCTGAAGTTGGTTCATCTAATAATAATATTTTAGGTTTTCTCATAAATGCCCTACAAATAGCTACACGCTGTCTTTGTCCACCAGACATTTTAGTATCCATAGGAACATCTTCTATTAAATCTTTAAGAATATCAAATAATTCAGAATCATAATTTTCAATATTACTTACAATATTTTCATGAGTAGAACCTGAAAAAAGCACTGGTTCCTGTCCCACAAATGATATTAAATTTTTATAAAAATATTCTTTATCAATATCATATATTTTAATATAATCATAAAGAACATCTCCAGAAACAGGTTTATATAAACCTAATAATAATTTTAATAATGTGCTTTTACCTTTACCAGATTGTCCACTAATACCTATTATTTTTCCAAACTCAAATTTTAAATTTAATTTATCTAAAATAACTTTGCTTTCATCATAATAAAATGTTAAGTTATTTATTATAATATCCGGTTTAAAAGGGTGTTTATTTTCATCTGGAATAAAAGAACCATCCCATGAAATAGCACTGTCTTTTTTAAATAAACCGTTAATATTTTTCAAAGGAATTTTATTATTAGTTAAAGATGTTCTAATTAACATCATATCATTAAGAATACTACAAAATGTAGGATTATATAATAAAAATACCATAATTTCATCAAAAGGATATTTTTTCCATATGCCATATGTTATAAGACTAAGAATCATAAGTTTATTTATAGATTGATTAATAAAAACTTTAATACCATATACAGTAGCTTCTGTTTTTTTAATTTTAAGATAATCTTCTTTATTTTTATTCCAATTATTATAAACCATATTTTCAAGTCCCAATGATTTATAAGTATCTATTTTATTAATATAATCATTTATAATACCATTTTGTAATAAAAGTAATTTATTACATTTTTCCACTGATTTTTCATAAATAAAATGATGATAATTATGCTCTATTAATAATTCTATGAAAGCAAGTCCTAAATTTAAAAAATATAATTCTTTTGATTTTCTAAATAATATATATGTAAGTGTTATAAACTGTGATAAATTTCTCATAGCAATATTAGCATTAAGACAATATAAATCTGAAACACTATTGCTATCATTTATAAGTATATTAGCAACTTCATTTGGTTTTAAATTATTAAAATATAGAACATCTTTTTTAAAAAATTCATATAATATACCTTTTTTAAATCTTTCTGATAATATTTGAATATATATAGTAAATATATAGCCTCTTAATCCTGCAAAAATATTACCACATATATTATAAACATAATATATAATTAAATAATTATATATATCATCTTTATTATTTTTAATTAAACATTCCATTATTTTTGTATAAAAAATAGGAACATATGATAATAAATATGATGATGTCATACCATATATAAATCCCATAAATAAATGTCTTTTAAGACCAGGTAAATAAGGAGCTATATGCATTATTATATTTTATATATTTATATTTATATATAACTAATCTTTATACCATTCCATAAATAAAAAATATATAAGATATAACAAATAATATATATTATATATAGTTTATAATATGGAGAATGATGATGAGAATAATGATATAATTTATTCTACAAATGCTGTAGGCAAAAGGCTTTATATTTGTAAAAAATGCTATAAAAGATATTCAACACAAAAAAATTTTGATAATCATTTAACATCTTGTAAAGAAGTTAATGAAGAATTTAAATGTACAAAATGTTATACACTTTTCTCATCTGTTAAAAGTAAATTAAGACACGATAGAACATGTATAAAAGAAGAAGATAAAGAAGAGGATAAAGAAGAGGATAAAGAAGAAGAGTCGGATAATATAATACAAAAAGAAATAAATAGGGTTAATATAGATTATTTTAATGAAATTGTTGAAAATGATCTTAAAACCATTACTGATGAAGAAAAAAATAAAATTATATCTGATGCATTAAAATATAAATGTAGTAAAGATAGTAAAACATTATTTATAAATTGTGTTTTACAACAAATTAAAAATTCTGATATTAATACTAATAATATATGTGCATTTTTAGAAAAAATTATAAATAATTATGAAGAACCCGATGATGAAAACAATTTTCTAATATATTTTAATAATATAGCAAAAGTATTAGTAAAATAATAAAAAATATTACATATTATACATATAAATCTATTAACAATAATATAATATCAGCAAACAGGACATGAATTAAAAGAAATAATATTATCATATTCATAATTTGTTGAATAAAAGGTTTTTTTTATACAATGCTTTGTTATTGCGTTTTGGCAATTAAAACATGGTTTTGAATATTTAAGAGGGTTATCAAAACGATCTGGACCTATTCTTACAACGTATAGCTCACATTCAGGCAAAAGATGTCTATGTTGTTTTTTCATAGAAGCAATAGCATCCATTTCAGCATGAATACTATAAATATTATTAATATTGTAATTAAATCCTGATGCTATTATCTTTTTTTTATATACAATTATAGCTCCATGTTTTTGTGTCATTACTGACTTCATTGCAATTTTAGATGCCAATTCAATATATTTCTTTTGTTTTCTAGTAGTTGGTTTTACATCTTCTTCGTCAAAACATTCAAAATAAGACGATGTCATATTACCGTTGTCAAATTTTTTTTTAAGATCATGTTTTAAAAGTCGGTACTCATTATTAGAAATATATAAACCTTGCCTCGCACATAAAGAGTCTACCATTGTTTGCTTTATTAAATAATCTTTTTTGTTGAATAAGTATAGTTGATAATTATTTAAATCAATTTTTTTTGAATAAAAGGTATAATTAAAACATTTATAATAGTTATAATAATATATATAAATGAATATAAATTTTAATGAACAAAATGCATATTATATTACAAGTAATTTAGAAGATATTATAATAAGCAATGAATATTATATAAATATAAAAAGAATTAAAGATGATTATGAAAAAAATTCTAAAAATATATTATCGTGTATATATTGGCAATTGCTAATAGAATTTGTATACAGAACTATTCGTAATTTTTTACTAAGATGAATTTATCATGACATATTTTTATAATATCTTCTTTAATATAACAAGGCATATTATATCTATAAATTTGTTCCTTAATTTTTTCAATTATAATATTTTTTTCAGGAAATGATGAATCAATTATATTGGTTGATATTAAATAAGACTGATTACCTTCAGTATATTGGTATATAATATTTATATAATAATCTCCTTCGTTTTCATTAAGAAGTATATAATATATTTTATCTGTTTTATTGATTTTATAAAAGCATCTTTGTAATTTTACATTATCTTCTCTGATTTGTTTTTCTTTATATAATATTATTTGATTTGCCAGTATTGGTGGTATTATCATTTTAGTATTAGACGGGTTATATAAAGAATTATATTTTGGTATTTTAGATAGCAGTATATCATTATTAGTAATATTGATTTTATAATCATAATAGATTTGTTTAATGATTAAATCTAATATATCATATATTTCCTTATTATTAACATATTTTTGTAAAAATATTATAAATATCTCTTTTATTTTATTATTTATTTTGTGTTCAGATATTTTTTTACAATTATCATCTAGAATATATAAATTATAAATTTTATATAATAAATTAGAATTTATTTTTAAATTATTTGTATATTCATCATAACATAATTCAATAAATATTATTGTATCATCTTCTATAATATTATATTTTAATACTTTAAATTTATATATTATGACATCATATATTATTATTGACTTTGTTTTTTTTGTAAAATATTTATATATTCCTTCTCCTTCAAATAATTCTTTATCTTTATTGTTTAATTCTACTAATTTATTAAATATTTGTTTTTGAATATCAATATCCATGTCTTGTATTAAGAATATTTGTTATTATTTATATTATAATCAATTTTTAGTATTGTCAAGAAAATATATAAAAATGCTTAATTTCATAATACAGAAAAAACAGGTTTTTAAGTCTATAAATAATTTCAAAAATAAAAAAAAATAAAAATGAGGAGCTCATTTGCTCTTTTTTTAATGAAAATTGCGATAAGGTTTTTAAATATATATCGTATAAAATTATTACTATTTTGGTGCTACGCGCGAACGTTATAAAAATGTGGTGGTAATATTTATTTTTTTTTTGTATTTATATTACCATACTTTTTATTTTTTGTTATATTAAAAAACAAAAAACTACACTCATAAAACAAAAAACTACACTCATAAAACAAAAAACTACACTCATAAAACAAAAAACTAAACTAAAATACAATTTTTATACACTTATATAAATATATCTTTATATTATAAAGTTATATTATGACTAAAAAACATAAATGTTCTTATTGCAAATATGAAACTGATAAATTTTATAATTTTCAAAGACATTGTAATAATAAACACAGCGTAGAAGTTTTTGAACTTAAAGAAGAATTTCCTATATCATCTGTTAATGAAGATTTAGAAATTTATGAAAATAATTGTAATGATAACATTATAAAATATAAATGTGAAAAATGTTCTAAATGCTATTTAACACCTAAATCCTATAATAATCATATTTTAACATGCAATGGATTAAATATTTTAACATGTGAAAAATGTATGTTTACATTTAAGAGTGATCAAAGTAAAAGTAATCATAAAAGAAGAAATAATTGTAAACCTAAAAGTTCTGCATTTGCAAATGATAATGCTAATATAACAAATAATACTACTAATAATACTAATAATACTACTAATAATATTACTAACAATATAAATAATAATATAAATAATATTACTAACAACTATTACATTACTAACAATTTTGAAAAAGAAAGATTAGATTATATTACAAAAGAAATTATTTATGAAAAATGTTTTAAAGCTTGTTTTCCAATTCTTAAACTTATAGAACTCATACATTTTAATAAGGATTATCCAGAGAATCAAAATATTCGTTATGATAATAAAAAGAAATTAATAAATATAAAAAAAGAAAATACATGGACTACAATAGATTATAATTATCTTGTATGTAATCTACTTATAAATAATTCTAGATTACTAACAAATTACTATAATGATTATAAAGAATATTTTGATAATTTAATAAATAATATAAATCATATTGAAGAACTAAAAACTTATATAAACCATAATATGTTAGAACTAATACATCCTAAAAAATTTAACTTATTAACAAAAGAAACTAAGAATACTATAAAGAATTTTGAATCTTCTTATCCTATGAATTAAAAGAGTACATAATTTAAATAATTTCCAAAATATATTAAACTATTCTAAAAATTTATAAAAATAAAATTATGTACTTTTTTACTCTAATTTATATTACATCCTCTATACTAACATTTGTAGGTAATTCATGTTCATAACATAAATTATGGACAACAAGTTCATCATTTCTACCTACGCGCTGCGCTCTTCCAATAGCTTGTTGTTTATCTATACCCATAGAATGAAAAATAATAACATCTGTCGCAAAGTTAATATCAATACCACTACCCGCATAGAAAGTATTTAATAAAATAACTTTTAAAGCCCCTTTTTTAAATGATTCTAGAACTTTCATCATGTGACCAGTATGTCCTTTTAATTCAGCATAAGTAATATTATTTTTATTAAGATTTTCTATAATACTCGCAAAACCATTATCAACACGACTAAATACTAAAAATTTACCATTTGGTTTATTATTAATAATATTAATAAGCATTTCTTGTTTATTATAAACCTTTTTAGGTATAATAACGTTTTCTGCTTCTTTAGTTATTTTATCATTAGATACAATAGCAATTAGTTTATCCGGATTTATAAGGGCTCTACATTCAGGACATCTATAATCAGTATTTGTTTTTACATTTAATAATGTCATAAGACATTTACCACAATATACATGAGTACATTCTAATACAATAGGATCTGATATATTATCTAAACATATAGAACAAGATTTAGATGATAATTCTGATATTCTTTCAGTTAAATCTGTTAATTTATTTTTTATAGTATTGATGTCATTTGTAATATTTTTAAGCCTTATAACCTTATTTTCAGGAGAAATATCTAAGTCAGAAATATAGTCGTATTCTTTAATTTTATTATTTAAATCACGTTTAATATCAGAACATACTACATCAATTAATCCTTGTTCGCTCTCGTTTTTACCACCTAATTCTTTTACAGCACCTGAAATATCATTCGCATTAATTTTTTCTAATATAGAAGGATTAATATAATTTTTAATGATATTAAGATGTTTTGATAAATTACAATGATAATATTTTTCAATTAGTGCTGGAATAGAAAAACTTTTTCTTACAAAATCTTTCTTGCATTTTAATAACATTAAATTAATATTTTCTTCTCTTAAAAACTCTCTAATAGGAAATAAAAGCATATTACAATAACCTGTAGATTTATGTGCTAACGATGTATATGTAGCACTAATTAACCACATAAAACTATAATGTAATGATTGTATTTTTTGAATAATATCATGAGATTCATCAATCATTACTCTTTTCCATTTATTTAATATAAATTTTTCTTCATTATTATGATTATCATAATAATTTATTAATAAATCCAATGTAGTATTTTTTATAAGAATTACATCATATTTATTAAAAAATGTTATAATATCCTTTTTACTAGTACCATGAGGAGGTAGATATTTTTTTATATGACAAAAATTATCTAGTGCAATAAATTTAAGAGAAGTATTATTTTCTAATGTTTTAATCCACTGTATATATACAGGTCCTCTAGGAACAATAACAAGAGTAGATTGTACTAATTCATAATCATCTATCATTGATAGATTCATTGATTTAGAAGTAAAATAACTATATACACGCGAACTATATATACTTGTTGTTTTAATAGTATTAATATGAATATTTTCTACTGGATTCTGAGCAATAATAGATAAAGCTGTTAATGTTTTTCCATAACCTACAATATCACCAATAATTCCTACATTTGTTGAAACATCTATTATATTATCAGATGACATCATTTCAACATTTCTATAATTTATATTTAAAGGGTTATTTTCAGATATTTTATATTTAACAATTCCATTATTTTCCATATTAATAGCTTTATTAAGACAGGCAAGTTGATGCGGTTTTAAAAGTGTTGTGATTTTTTGTGGTTGATTTGCTCTTGTTGAATTATCATCTAATTCAATATCATAAAGCTCGTCCATAATATTATTTAATATAATATATATATAATTTATATTTTATATATAAAACGTGTGTGTAAAAATATATAAGAATTTATTATTATAAATAATATATAAAGATGGAAGAAACAAGTGGAACTATTGAAATTCCTACCCCTGTAACAACTGAACCAACTTCAACTGAACCAACTTCAACTGAACCAACTTCAACTGAACCAACTTCAACTGAACCAACTTCAACTGAACCAACTTCAACTGAACCAACTTCAACTGAACCAACTTCAACTGAACCAACTTCAACTGAACCAACTCCTGTAGCAACTGAACCAACTCCTGTAGCAACTGAACCAGTAAGAAGAAAAAAAGTAGTATTTGCTCTACCTGGTGATAATTTCTCTTCTAAATTCCTTATTTCATGGACTAGTACTATTAGCAAACTATGGGATAATCAAAAATACGATATTATGATCTCTCCGGCAACTGGTTCATTTGTACCTTTTGTAAGAATGCATACTCTTGGGCTTGATGTTCTAAGAGGTGTTGAACAAAAACCATTCAATGGTGAAAATTTTGATATATGGATCACTATTGATAGTGATGTTATCTTCACACCAGAGCAAATTGAAGAACTAATTGAATCAACAAATGTACATCCTGTTGTTGCGGGTATGTATAGAATGTCCAATCTAGCAAATTATGCTTTTGTACGCGAATGGGACACCTCTCATTATCTTAAAGAAGGAACATTTAAATTCTCAACTCCTACTGAAATTGATGAATGGAAAAAAGAAACCGAACTTAAATATATGCCCGTAGCATATACAGGTATGGGATTTATGGCAGTAAGAAAAGAAGTTATTGACAGAATGCAATATCCATACTTCTATGCTCCTCTTGAAGAGCTTGTTAAAGAAGATGGCACCGTTGTTCGCGATATGTGCTCAGAAGATGTAGCATTCTCTAAAAATATCCGTGCTCTTGGATATGAAATTATGGTAAATACCGATATTCGTGTAGGTCATAATAAATCTCTTGTAATATAATAAAATGGATTATTACAGTATTGATTATTATAATATGATTGCTCCTCGTAGTACACGAGATTATTTATATATATTATTTTATATTATTATAATTTATATATTATATTATATAATGTCAATATCATTTTCATATGTATTTTTTATTATAATAGGATTTATAAGTGGTTTATATGTTTCAAAATATATACCAATGATTAATTATTAAATTATCTTTTTTTTCCACCAACAATTTTATTCATTGTAGGATTTTCTGTTTTTTTTGAATTAAACATATCTAAAAAAGATGAATCTGGTTCATTTTGTTGATAAGGTTTCTGGGACATTTCTTCATTATAATAATCTGGAGAATCAGCTGATAAATCTTTATTTGTTAAGTTTTTTGAATTACTAATTGATTGGTCAGTTTTATTATAATTTTGACTATTATTTAATGATTTATTATAATTTTGACTATTATTTAATGATTTATTATAACTTTGGCTATTATTTAATGATTTATTATAACTTTGGCTATTATTTAATACTGAACTTTTTTTCATAGATGGTATATTCTGTGAATTATAAGACGATGATTGTTTGAAATGTGTATCATAATTATTTTCATCGGGATAATACTGAGAATATTCTAAGTTCATATCTTGAGAATTTACAGGCGTTGAACTAGAACTAAAAAACATATAATATATTATAGAAAATAATATTAATACTCCTGCAAAAACACCAAACCCTATAAATGCCCATTTTATTAAATATTCAGTATCATATTGAGTGTCTTTATTTTTAGTTTCTGAATCTTCAGTCTGTTTTGTTTCTGTTGCTGTTTTTGATTCTGTAGCTTGTGTCATTATAGATCCTATTGTTGTTTTTGTTTCTGGAGTTTCTAATTTTGTTTCTGAAGGTTCTGTTTTTGTTTCTGAAGGTTCTGTTTTTGTTTCTGAAGGTTCTGTTTTTGTTTCTGAAGGTTCTGTTTTTGTTTCTGAAGGTTCTGTTTTTGTTTCTTTTCCATCTTCAAATTTCTCTGTAATATTGTTAAGAACTGATAATACTTCAACTTTTTTAATGTTCTGAAGAACATTAGTAAGAATATCTAAAGATTTTTGTGTTGACATTTATAAAAAGGAAAGAAATAAATTCAATTTATATTATAGATGGATCCTTATAAACCTTTAATAGTTATTAGATGGATTTCAGATACAAAGAAAATTACATATTTATTTGATAGTAAAATTAAAGAAAAAAATGATATGATCCTTATAAAAGAGAATATATATCAAGATGATAATCTAGAATATGCTATTAATAAAATTATACAATATATAAAAGAAAAAGAAAAAGAAAATAATAAAGATATTAGCGATAAAGCATATGTATGGAAAGGAAATAAATCATTACTTTTTGATATTAAAAATATAAAATGGTCAGGATATAATGTTAACCCTTTTAAATCTATTAATAGAAATTCTCCTGAAATAAATGATAAAATAGAATATATATATAATAAAGGATTATTTGAATATTCTCAAATTAATATAGTTTTTTCAAATGATTTTAGTGGAAATAAATACTATTATAATGATTCTTATGTTCCATTAAATATTAAAAGTATAAAAAATAGAGAAAAACTATTATCTAAACTAATTAATAAAAATGTAGAATACACAACAATACAATCTGAAATTTATCATAGAATTGATTTATATGATAAAATAAAAATATCAGTTGATTTAGCATATTTATTTGATATAATGAAACCAAACGATAATATACAAATAATACAATGGATAAATGACAATAATAATGTATTATATAAACTATATAAAGATCATAAATTAAATGAAAAAGTCTTAAAAAATATATTTGATCTTGAAAAGAATACTAGTATAAATTGTATAAATATATATTCTATAACATCTAATGGTAATTGTAAAATAACTATAGATAGCAAAGGTAATATATTAATATCATATATATTACCTCTAAGAAGCTATGTAAATTGGAACGATTTATCAAAAAATAAAACAATAATTATTAAATATTTAAAAAATAATTTAAAACAATCTATAAAACCCAGCGAGATATATCTAAAATTAAATGTATATTATAATGCCGATAATAGTTCTTTTATTGATTTATCCAAAAAAATTGGCGAATATATAGATATATTTCATGTTAATAAATTAAATGTTGAAAAAAATAAAAATTATATCAATTGTACATATAAAAGATCATCAAATTATAATAAAGATCTTATAAATATAAGTGAATATATTAAATCTAGATTAAATCTTGGTATAAATGATAGTGATTTAATAGCAGAATTAATTAATTATGATATTAATAATAAAGATGCCGAAAGTCTAATATTAGAAGTTAGAAATATTATGAATAATCCAAATTTACCAAAAGAAAATAAGAATATTAATATTAAAAATACTGGTACAATTGTAAATATTGAACAATATAAACAAGGATATAATATTGAAATTATAAACTGTCCGTCAAAAAAAGAATTAAAATTATTATTATATTGGCTAACTAGAATAATAGAAGGAACACGAAAAATAACTAAGAAAACTGTCAAATCACCTATATTAAAACCTATTAAATATTCATCACCAAAAGAATCACCGGAAATATCTGAAGATGAAGAAGAAAAAATAAAAATAGGTGATCAAGAATTTGATTTTGGCGACGACGATGAATTTTTTAAAGGAGGGGCACTAACTAAAGAAAAACATGGATATTTTATAAATTTATTAAGAACAGCTGATAAAAACCTTTTTACTGATGAATATTCAAGAAAATGTCAAGCATCTTATCAACCTCTTGTTATTAATAAAAAAGAAAAAGAGGCTTTGGAAAAAAAAGATATGTTAAAATATTTTGATAATATTATTGAATACGGTAGTGATCCAGCAAATAAAAATTTTTATACTTGTCCGCGTTTATGGTGTCCTGAAAGTAAAATACCATTGGATCATAATTCATCAGACTTAAAATGCCCCATAGAAAATGAAGAACCATTACAAATGTTATGGGATAACGACAAAACCAAACCAAGATATGTTAAACTTAAAAAAAATGGCAACAATGAATTATTAGTTCCGTGCTGTTTTAAAAGAGGTGAAACAGAATCAAAGCCTATAAAAAGAATTAAAGATATCAAAAATGTTTCTAACAAAGAAGTATCAATACCTTTAATTAAAAAAGAAGAAAAAATAGATAAAGATGAAAATTATTTATTAAATAAAACAACTCCTATACCAATAGGACGTTATGGTGTTGTTCCTGAAAGTTTATTCAAATTATTATATCCTGAAGTAAATTTTGTACTTTGTTCAAAAACATTGAATAAAACAGAAAAATGTCTTGTTAAAAAAGGAATAGAACATAAAAGTAATAAAAAAAGTAAAAAAGATAGTATATTACATTCTCTTGCATATTTATTAAATTTTGAAAATAAAAATAAATTTGTAAATGATATATCAAAAAAACTAGATATTATTACATTTATGACACTTGAGAATGGTGAATTATGTAAATCATTTATAGATCTAAATGCTATAATACCATCAAATGAACCTAAATTATTAGAATCATTTAATAAATATATAGATTCTAATAATAAAATAAATAAACTTTTTAATATTAATAAAAAGAACGATTATGAATTATCAAGAATTTTAAATATTTATAAAGCATATAATAAATTTATAGATTTTTTAAGATCAGACAACTATCCTGATGAAAAAAATTCTAATTATTTATATTCATTATTAAGTATATTATATAATGTAATGTTAGTAATATGGGAAAGAAACGAAGACGATTTAAACATCATGTGTCCTTATTATAATTCATTTCAAGATATCATATCCGGTCTTGGTTTAAATCCAAATGCTATTATGCTTCTTAAAGATGGTGATTACTATGAACCTCTAGAATTAAAATTAAGAAGTATAGATGGTGATAAATTAATAAAAATAAATAATTATCCTAATATGAAAAAAATAATAAATGAATGTAATAAACTTAATAAAAAATATGAAGATAAAATGTATAATAATCTTTTTATATATAATCAATTAACAAATACAGATATATTTAGTAATGGTAATAAATTTAAAATAAATACAGTTCTTATAAATAATGATCTTAGTATTGATAGATTTTTAACAGATGGAAATATATTATTAAAAACATCACCAATTAGTATTTCATTATTAAATAAAATAATTAAAGATATGAATATTAAAAATATAATATTTTATGATGATATTATTGATAATAAATATAAAATTTCAATCTTATCTAGTGATTTGAGAATTTTTTTAGATAAAGCTAAAATATATGGTATTGAATATAATTTTGGAGAGTTAAGAAAAGATATGAAAGAAACAGATACTGTTTTATATTCTACACTTACTATTCTCAAAAGAGATATTACTAGTGAAAATATTATACATACAGGTAGAATAAATGAATTAAATACTTATATTAAAGATGAAATAAATCAATCTAAAAAATGGTATCAATTACAATTAATGGTAGGAAAAACTTTAATAAAAAATTTAACAGATAAAAAATTAGATATTCTAAGAAAAAAACAGCGTATTGAAATTATTAAAGAATTATTAAATTATTTTAATAATATACCAAATAGAGATATTAAAATTGTACAAATAATTTTAGAAGAAATACCGTTATATAGTATTGATCATATTAAAGAATGGGTTAAAAAAGTTATGATATATAATAAATATGATTTTGATAATACAATTAAAGAGAATAAAAATGAATTTATATTTACAGGAAATACTGTATTTAATATAATACCTAAAAAATTATTAATGTATCATAAAGATAATCCTAATATTATTAATTCTATGACTAAAAACTCTAAAATTAGTAATTTTATAATAAAAAAAGAAAATCAAAATGTTATTGTTAAATTACCAAGTATGTTTAGTTATCCCGGAGAAAAATTAAAATCTAAATGGAATAAACATAAGAAAAATATTTGGGTTAATATGTTATTATTAAGAAATACTAATTATAATGAAAAAGTAATACCTGAATTATTTGATTGGTTGGTTAAAATATTAAAATATAATATAAAATATAAAGATGTAATTGATATAAGTCGTAGTAAATATTTTGATATTCTTGATAATAATGAAGCTATGAGTAATATATTAAATGATCCTTCTTTTATGAATGAATATATTGCAAAACTTAATAAAAAGAAAACATATAAAACAACACAAATATTCTTAGACACATATTTTAATAAAGCACCAGAAGAAGAAAAAGTATCTATTATAAATGCTATTTTAGATGATAATAAAATATATCCAAATGATATTAATTTATTATCTATAACAGAATTATTAAATATATCTATATTATTAATTCATAGAGTTAAATACGGTGAAACAGATGAAGGAATTAAAAGAGGTAGCATTAAAGATTTATTAATTTCATCAACTTTTATGCCAGCACAAAATAATATATATGAAAGACCTTTAATAATATTAGGTAAAGAATATGAAAAAAAATTTATAAGCTATCATGCTATTACAGAAGTTAATAAAAATATATATCTTGAATTAAAAGAAGCTCCAATGGATGTTATAACTTTAATAGAAGCTCATATGAAATTATAATATTGTAAATATAATAGAAAAATAAATATGAAAAAAACAAATGGCGGTGTTCATACTACTAAAAAATCTACATTATTTACAAATAATTATTTATTAAATCCTATAAAATTAGATTTAGAATTTAAAAAAAAATTACCTAAAAAAACAGTTATAAAAAATAAAGATGTTACAATGGGTAATACTGGTTCAAGAAAATCATCAAGAGCTGTAAAAAAACCAAAACAATTAGAAGTTGGTTTTAAAAAAACAGCACCCAAAAGCTCGTATGTTCCAATAGCTTATATTCCTGAAAAAATTAAAGAATATGAGGATTTAATAGAAAAAAAAAGAATTGAAATAAAAAAATATGAAGATAAAATTTCAGAATTAAGAATTAAAAAAATAGAAGCAGAAACAAAAGCTAAAATATTAGAGGATGTGTCAACTTCAATGTCTAAATTTAAATTTTAGAATATAATTTATTTTTATTCTGTTAATGTAATTTTTTGCTCTGGTAGTTTAAAACATTTATGAGGTTCGCTTAGTTTAAAATTCATCGTAATATCATTTTCAATACAAGTATCATCGTCATCATCATATACTTCTTCGTCTCCTTCAATAATATTATCTAGATCTTCCTTTTCCGGTATAATATCTTTTAGAAGTTCAATCATGTGTTCTTCATCTATCATAACACGAGTATCACCTGTACCGCAAGGAGCTTGCTGTCCTAACATAACATTTGCTGATACGCCATTTACATTATCATATTCGGCAAAAATACTAGCATTAATTAACATGTCGGTTGTTTCTTCAAAAGATGATTTAGCAAGAGGACCAATATCACCGCGATTAATACCATGACGATCAATAGACATAAGTTGTCCCTTAAATGTCATTGTATCAATAAGAAGAGACATGTGACGATAATTCATGGAACCCTCGCTTGTAACATTTACAAGTTCTTTATAAAGAGAATTACGAGCTGCTTCAATACCTAGAACTTCATAAATTTCGCGGATATCATTTGACATAGTACGCGTATTATCAATATTTGGATTAGCTAATATATCTGCTAGATTAGTTCCATCAGTATCAAGAACCCATTCAATAATTTTATCAAATTTATCAGTTTCATGATTGAATTTATTATATTTCTTTTTATTTAATGATACTTTCTTAATACCTTTGTATCCTTTTAGTAATAATTGATAAACAATATTATGTTCCATGGCTTTAATAGCTGCAATTTCATCTGTACTGTCAATATCTTTTAATGCTACATCAGTTAATTTAATGCGGAAAATACATTCTTCAGCATTATCATCACTATATACACAATCTACATATTTATCATATGCAGTGTTTATCTTTGTATAAATATCAATCATTCTGAGACCATACTGATTCATTTTTTCCTTATTAAATTTCATTCTTAATACCCATGGAGAACTGTTAGTAATACTACAATTTACTGTATCAATATTCGCAAATTGTTTATATACATCTATAATACCCTTATCGTCTTCAATTGACGTATCTCCTTCTCCATTATCCCAATAAATTTCACTAAAATCAAGAATATCTGCTAATTTAGTAATTTCCATTGAATTTTTAATATTCATAGCATGACTTTTACTAATTTCAATTCTTTCATCATCTGTCTCAATACCATCTTCTTTCATTACAGGATTTACAATACGAGCAATATCAGCTTTCATATAAATAATAAGAGTAGGTGTCTTAGTTTTTTTAGTAGCACTCAAAATTTCTTTTAATCTTGGAACACCAGACGTAGCTTTGACAGCAGCTGCTGTACCAGAGACATGGAATGAATCTAATGTCATCTGAGTACCCATTTCTCCAATAGTTTGTGCTGCAACAATACCTACCATTTCACCTGGTTGAGCAATAGCTTGATTAAAGTAATCTTTGATTTGTAGCATAAGCCAGTCAAAAATTTCTACTGTAAAATGATACGTAATAATTAGTTTCTTGGGACAAAGATATAATCTTAATAGAATATGGAAGAATCTCATGCCTTGGACTTTATCTTTAATATATAGATCATCTTTCATCTTTTCAATTTTATCAAGAATATAATCTGGTGTTAAATCTGTTTTAATAGCCTTAATACCAATAGATTCAAGTCTTTTAGATGCTGTTTTAATTAATCTATCAAATGGGATTGGATAACTGATTGATTTCTTTTTTTCCCCATTAAATACATTATTAATTAGGAAATATTTATCATCTAAAATTTCTTTGAAATGTTCTTCGCATCTTTTATATGTAGTATTATTAATACCTTTAAAAGCCTCCTCTGTAATATGAAGTTGAATATTATCTGATGGTTTTAGATTGAATTCATCATCTAATTTAATCATATCCATATCAATTGAATTAACATATTGGGTTTCTATTTTACATCCGTCCATTCCATCCTCTCCATAAATATATTGAATAACAATACCTGTAGCGGTTCTAACTGTATTATCATAATATACTTTGGCATCTTCCATAGCCTTTACCAGTCTCCTTTGGATATATCCTGTTTCACTTGTATTACTAATGTGTGTGCCGTATCTTGTTGAGAAGTTACCACATTCAGGAATAGAAACATCATAAGCTTTAAAATATTTGGTATCAATTACATCTTTTCCAATTTCTTCAATTCTAATAACTTCATCTAAAATACTATCATTATTGTATTTAAAATTCTTATGATCATATTCTGCAATTTCCAAATCTTTTAATTTAGTGTTTTTATCTTCATTTATAAGATCAATATTTTGGAATTTTTTAGCCCATTGAGCTCTAATAGAAATTTTATAAGATGTTTTAACACTTTGAATTTCTTTATCTTCTTTTTTCTCATGCTCTATTACAGATACTTTTCCAAATATTCCAAATCGTGAGCATAACATAGATATTCCATTAATTAATTCTTTAGAAATAGAATTAGCATTTACTCCTTTTGTTGATGTATCAATATTGCCATCTCCAGAAAAGTATCCATTAATAATACCTTCAGCAAATTCTTTTGGAGCTGTAAAAGCACAATTTGGAACATACTTATTAAGTGCCCCGTGTCCTAAAATATTTGTTAATAATTTAGCCATAATAGTACATTGTCCAATTACAGATATTGTTCTATATTTTCTATTTTCTGTTCTATCTTCAATTCTACAATTAATAGAATAAATATCAAACCATTTTTTTACAAATGTAATTACACTTTCATTATTTTTTGTAATAACAATATCTCCCTGCTTCTCTCTTGTATTACCATCAGCAAGAAATAATCCAATAAATATTCCATTTTCCTTATTTAATTCAAATTTATCTGGAATATGATATTTGATAATACTTGTTCCATAATTATAAATATGACCTTTCTTCATTAAATCAAATCTTTCTCCTCTTTCATTAATTGTTCTTCTGAAACTTCTTAGATTAGGATATGGAAGTGTAAATGTCTTACCATTATTTTCTTCCCACCAACTTGCTTTTAATAATTTAATATCTTTAATCATATCTCTAGCAATATGTAAATCAGTTCCATAAATATATTCAGTTTTAGGAAAATATTTAACCATATCAATATATTCATTAATTACTGGAGGTTCAGGTAAATTCATTGTAACAGGAATACAGTCTCCAATTTTTAGATAAGGTGTTTCAATAGGTTCAAACTTATCATTTTTCCATACAATAATTGATTTAGATTTAGTTACTTTAATATATCTTCCTCCTTTTGTTGTAATTTTATATAGAATATCTCCTGGATCGTGACGAGATACATTAGTTACTTTACCCCATACAATATTACCTTTATAATCACAAGCAGGCATATATATATTATTAAATACTCCTAACATTTCCATATTAGCATCTTCGGGTCCAAATTGTTCAATTAATTCTTTATTTTCTTGTTTATCCATTTTAGCATCAATCCAATCTCCGATATTTACTGTCTTTGCTTCACCATCTTCAATTACTACAATAGGAGTATCTCCTGTTACAGATTTTACTGCTGTATCAATAAGTCCTTCACGACCTCCCATAGCATGGAAGAATACTTCTTGAGGTGTAAGACCAGTAATAAAGCTGTTTTCTACAAAACCACGAGCATCAGGACCATCATCATATTTGGTAAAATGAGGAAGAGTTCTATCTGTAAATCCATAACTAATTCTTTTACCATCAACATTCTGCTGTCCTACACAAGCAACCATTTGTGCAACATTTGTTTCTTTACCTTTAGATCCACATTTGACCATATTAATCATACGATTTGTATTTTCATTAATCTGAGATAGACCTATTTTTCCTACTTGACTTGTAGTTTCATTAAGAATAGCAATAAGTTCTCTTTCAATATATTCTTCATTACTAAATATACTATTGTTCTCTATATTGCCACGACGAATATCGTCTAACTTATTATAAGCATTTGTTTTCATAATTTTAATTGTTTCTTTAAGTTTATCATCAGTTTCAGTATCAGTAACAAGATCACTAATACCTACACTAAATCCAGATGTAAGAAGCCATCTACAAATTAGACGCTGTGTATTATCTAGAAATTTACAGATTTCAAAAGGACCATAATCGTGATAGATTACAGGAATTAGACCACTTGTAATACCGTGGAACACCGTTTTATCTAGTGTTCCAGAAATAAGAGAGCTATTCTCAATAACAAATTTTTCTTCTGCTTTATTCTTTCTATTAATGAATAGTCCAGGTGGTAAAATCTGTGAATAAGCTTCTTTTCCGGTATAATTAAATTTTTTATTTGGTTCTGGAAGACTTCCTGTAAAATAACTATTACACATCTGAAGATTAGCCATTGTTTTATCTTGAATTTTAATAATATCATTTGTAAGACGGAAAGAACCAAGTAAAGTATCCTGAACTACTTCAATAATAGGCTTACCATCTCTAGGAGCAAGAACCATATATGGTACGGCAGCAATATCCATAAGTTCACTCATAGTCTGAATATTTTGAGGACAATGAAGATTCATTTCATCACCGTCAAAATCAGCATTATAAGGAGGAGTATCTAATACATTAAGACGGAATGTTTGATAAGGCATAATGACAACTTTATGACACATCATTGACATCTTATGTAGTGAAGGTTGTCTGTTAAATAGGATATAATCACCGTTAGTAAGATGACGATGAACAATATCACCGTATTTTAGTTCTTTTATAATCTTATCAACGTCAGCATATTTTATATTAATAGTAACACCTTCTTTTTCTTTTTTAACATATTTAGCACCTGGCCAAGTTTCCGAACCATTTTTAATAAGTTTTTTCATTTCATCAATATTAAATTTATTAACAGTTTCAGGAAATGTAATATTTAGTGCTATTTTAATAGGAACTCCTAATTCATCAATACTAATATATGGATCTGGTGTAATAACAGATCGTGCAGATTGATCAACGCGTTTGCCATTTAAATTACCACGAATACGACCTTCTTTTTTCTTCATACGATCTGATACTGATTTAAGTTTTCTACCATTTCTTTGCTGTGAAGGAGGAAGACCCGGAATTTGATTATCAATAAAGGTAAAAACATGGTATTGTAGAAGATTTGTAATATATTTGATATTTTCTTCTGAAACTCCTTTATTTATTTTGTCGTTAATACTATTATTTGTTTTAATAATATCACTTAATTTATGTGTAAGATCATCTTCGCGCCGCTGTCCATTCTCTTCAATAATACTAGGACGAACAGATGGGGGTGGGACAGGTAGAACTGTACAAATCATCCATTCTGGGCGATTCCACTTAGGATTAAATCCCATAACTTCCATTTCTCTTTCTGAAATTTTCTTAAAAATATTATAAATATCTTCTGATGTAAATTCTTGAACTACTTTAGAGGGTGTTTCTGCAACTACAACAGAAGCAGTTGTAGATTTTTTATTTTTCCATTCTGCCATAATTCTCATAGAATTTTCTTTATTATACTTAGTAGGTTGAATAGCCCCACAACCTATTGTTCCATCATCTCCACATGCTTTAATTTTAGTAGTTGTATTACAAAGTTTAAAATAAGCATCCCATCTTTTTTGATTATTTTTAATAGACATGATTTTAATCATATCATTCTTAAAATCTTTATGAGTTGTATCGGGAGAAATAAGAATTTTAGAACATCTGTAGCAAGTACATTTTAGAATTTTTTTAACAATATCAAAGAACATAGCATGAAACACTGGTTTTGCTAATTTAATATGACCAAAATGCCCTGTACAAAAAATATTTTTTTGCTCACAAGTACTACAAATTCTATTATGTTCTAATACACCCATACGAGAATCAAAAAGTCCTCCAATAATAGGTTCACTACCAGCATAAGTATCTGTCTTTGTAATTTCTACAACTGATCTTTTTATAATTTCTTCAGGTCCTAATACAGAAAATTGAATACCTTTTACTTCTTGTATTTCAACCTTTTGATCTGTATATGAGAGCTCGGGATATATTGACGACATATTATTATCTCTTAATATTATAATATTTTTAAATACAAAAAAAAATAATCATTTTTTATATTTTTTCTATTTTATTTTTTTGAATCTTTGGAATATCAATAATATCTAATTTATAATCATATTGACAATTATGATTTACATAAAATTTATGTTTATTACAAAAATAATTATTACATTTACATTTAGAAGTCATTTCTTGTAAAATATTTAAACGTTTATTACATACATGACAATACATTTATATAATATGATAATATAATTATTCAGAAAAAAATTCAATAATTTCATCAATATACTTATTACATTGTATTCCAACATAATTCTCTATTATTGTATTTAATGGTAAAATTGATTTAATTATTAATTTAATATCTATAGCACTTTTTTCATTATTTATTCTGGTAATATATAAATTATTTTTTATTTTTACAATTTTGTTAATAATACTATTTAAAAATTTATTTTTATTTTTTATGTTATATTTTGTTTTTATTTTATAATGATAATCTGTTTTATTTATAACTACATTTTTAATTTTAATATTAATATTACCATTATCAGTAAGTTTATATAAGATATCTGGTAAATTTTCAAGTTTAATATTAATATATTCTTTTTTTTTTAGAAAACCGTCTTTATCTTCTCTCCAATTATCTTTAGTAAAACTATTTATTTTAAAAACCCTATTACGTATATTTTCATTATCATATAGTTCATTAAAAATGTATGTACTACTTTTATTTATTTTTATATTATATTTTTCAATATTTTTCATTGCTAAATATTTATAAAGTATATTATTTATATATACTTTATAATTTAAATAAAACATTTTTATGGAAATAATCAACTAGCGTTTCCCATCTATAATGTGTTAAAATATGTTTTCTGCTTTTAATACCATGTTTTTTAACTAAATCCGGATTACTGAAATATTTCCAAAATGCCTCAGCATATTCATGTGGATCACCAATTTCAGCTTTTCCTGCTATTCCATTGCCCTTGTTATCTAAATAAATACTTATTTTAGGATCTACTAAAATAGCAATATCATTATTTAAAAATTCTTTCATACCACCAATATTAGCAGATATTTGTGCTTTTCCTAATGCTGCTCCTTCAAATCCACATAAACCAAAACCTTCTCCGTCGGCACAATTTAGCCCTACATCACAAGAATTATATAGAATATTAATATCTCTATCAGATAATTGTTGAGGATTTTTAACACCTTCTACTGTATTTTTAGCATAATCCCATGGTACATCTCTAAATTTAATTTCATTCTCAAATACATCCATAATATCCCAGAATCCATCCATTGTAGTTCCTATAATTAATTTAATAGGGCGTGAAGTAGTTTTGCTTTTATTTTTATTTTTTACATTTATTTGATAATGTTTTTCAACAAATTCTGCCCACGCTACAATAGCAATATCAAGTCTCTTTCTAGGTTGATTTCTATTTAAATTAAGAACCATAAAAGCATTATCATTATAATTAAAATAATCTCTTCCTAATTTCATAGGAATCGGATAATATAATTTATCATCAAAACCATGAGGAAAACAAAACATGGGCATTGATTCTTTAATACCTAGTTTTCTAGCAACATTTTCCCAATAAGGTGTAAAGGCTATGATCCCATCAAAATATGTATTTAACAAATTAATATAGTCTTTTTTCTGATAAGGATATACTTGATCCATATAAGATATTAATCTAAACTTATTTTTAAATTGCCCACATTCATTTATTATGCATGCTGTTAATGCCGATGTAATAATATTATCATTAAAAATTATAATAACATCTTGTGGATTATTTTTTATATAATCACCTATTTCTTTTTCACCAAAACCATTTCTTCTAGGGTTTTCTGTTGCCATCGCATCGTGGATTTTAACATTACCGGGAATATCATTCCGAATATTTGCACCACTAGTATTCGCAAAATTTTGAAAACCATAAATAGTTAATTCAATATCATCGTATTTACCTAAATATTTAGAAATATAATATACTACTTTTGAATATCCATTACTTGTTCCGATAGGATAGGTTCCACATAACATTATTCTTTTTTTACCATTTATTGAAGGTTGCCACCAATTTTCGTGTTTTAATTTATTTTCATTATATTCTTTTATAGATTCATCACCTACTATCATACAAGATTCCAATAAAGGATTGACTGTCATATTGTAATAATAATATTATTAAAATCTTATATACCTATTTTACATTCGCTTTTTTATAAATATCTATAATTGATAATTCTGGTATTTTAATATCAGGGACATCTGGATTATTAGATATTTCTGGTACATTTGGTAATATTGTTGATACAGGTGTTTGTTCAATATCTTCTATAATATTTGATAAAGAATCCATATTAGAAATTTCTTCTTTAATAATATTATCAGGTCTATTTAAATATGGTTCTAAAATTTCAATTGTTCTTTTCATACCAATATTAATAGCGAGTTCTGTTATTTGATCACATAATAGTATTATAACTATTCCTATAAATATAAATAAAGCTATATTATAAAAAGTGTCATAATTATTAGCATTAGGTTTTTCACTATTTGGGGTAATACCAGTACCATTTATTTTATTATTATTGAATTTTTTTAAAATATTTAAAGATCTTAAAGAATTTTTTTTATCTTCTTCTGATAAATTATAAGAAGGTGCTATTAATATATCGTCTGTTTTTGTATTTATATTTAAATATTTATCAGTATTGTCATCTGTATAACCTTTTTCATTATAATTAGGCATATATCTTTTATTATTAGGTATAATTTCAGAACCAGAAGTTTTTGTAAATATTTGAGACGTTTTTAAAGAATTTATATCTAAATATTGATCCATATCTTCATCATAATAAGGCATAATATCATTAGATTCTTTATTTTTATTAAATTCATTATAAGTTTTATTATTACTTTGATAATTAGTATAAAGATCTACTACTTTTTTAAATTCAGCTTTATTTTCTTCGGAAATTGGCAAATTATAATTAGGTACTTGTAAAGGACTACATGATTCTCCTTGAGTATTCATTGTATTACTTTTATAGTTTTTGACATCACTACTATTATTTGTAAATCCTTCGTTTGCTACAAAATTTCCATATTTAGGATTATTTGTCATTTCAGCTTTACATGTATCATTATTAATTCCAAATTCTTTTTTAAAATAACAATCATCTTGTGAAGAATAATCATTCATAAATTTTTCTTGAATTTTTTCTTTATTTTTGAAATTATCTGTATTTTTCTTTTTTTTAGTATTAAAGCTTTCTATATTATATGCTTCTTGTAATGTAGCATAACCAGCCATCTTCTATAATAAATATATATATAATATTAATATAAAGAAGTAGATAAAAATGCTTAATTTAATTTTAAAAGGAATTATAACAGGTATATTATCTAGTTATTTAATAACAATAGGACTTCGCCCTTCTATAAAATATCCAGAAGAAATACTAGAAATTATTGACAATTTATGGGTATTTTTAATAATATTATTAATAAACTATTATGTATTTTTATGGGATGTTACAATAGGTTTATTATTATTAATATCAATAATATCTTTGGTAGTAGATATTATAATATTTACAGAAGGTGGATTTTTAGAATCTATTTTTGATAAAGATACTAAAGTTAAAAAATTATACGATTATGCTTTAGATAAAATAGATTATACTAATATTAAAAAACCTGTCTTTTCTAAATGCGAAAAATGTACTACATAATATATATGCTAAAAATAGAATTAATATGGATATTTCATATGAACCTTTATCTATAATAACACTTATATTAGTTCAAATAGGTGGCAGATTTTTAAAATTTGATTTAACACATATACAACAAAAAATAATTAATCATCCTGCTGTACAAAGTTTAATATTGCTTGCTATGATATTCTTTGCCACTAAAAATCTTTTAGTAAGTATTTTAATAGTAATGGTAGTTTTTATATTTTTATATATATTATTAAATGAAAATCATAAATACAATCTATTACCGCGTAAATGGCTTTTAGAACAAAAAGAAAATACCGATAATTCTATAAAACCTATAAAAGATATTTATAAAGAAAATGTAAAAAAATTTATTAAATAAATATAAAAATTGACAAATTTTTAAAGCTTAAATTATATTATAATGATGAAGAAAATGTATAAGCACATGGATGATGATAGCGAAGAAGGTGTTGTAAGTACTATGTCTGAAAAAATAAGTGTATTAGGTAATCATATTTACTTTTATACAGAAGTTACAAAAAAAACAGCATTGGAACTAATTAAAAATATTAAAGAACTTGCTAATAATATTATGACATTGGAAATTCATAATGGTAAAGATAGTCTATATGATGATGATAAAATAACATATAACCCTATATATCTTCATATTAATTCAGGCGGAGGATGTCTATTTTCTTGTATGTCTATTATTGATACTATTAAAAAATGTAAGGTTCCGGTATATACAATTGGTGAAGGTCAAATTGCATCTGCGGCTTCTATTATGCTTTTGTCTGGAAAAAAGAGATTTATGACGGAGAATAGTTTTATTCTTATTCATGAACTTAGAACATATGTTTCAGGTACTTATAGTAATCTTGAAGATGACTATGAAAATTCAAAACTTCTTATGAAAAAGATGATTAAATATTATAAAAAGAATTCTAATATTCCTGAATCAGTTCTCCAGACTTTGCTTAAAAAAGACATATATATTGAGGCAAAAAAATCTAAGAAATATGGTCTTATTGATAAGATTGTTTAGCTAAGGATAGATAAAGATGTCCTGAAAATTTCTAAAAATGATTAAAGTGTTTTTGAATAAGTGTATCTAAATACTAGGTTATAAACCAAGTAATAGAAAATGTTTACCCGTTCAATGACAGCGCAAATGGCAAAAAATAAAAATGCTAAGATTGAGATGCTTGAAACAAAAGTAAAATTGTTTAATACTGAAGAAAAGTTTGAGACAAAAATTCATGCTAAAAAAGCTAAGATAGAATCTGAGAATATTGTAGAAAACAAAAGATATATTGGCACATATTTTATAATGAGTATCTATATACTCTTTAACAAAAAGAAGGATCATGTAAATGAGTTAATCCAAAAATATTATGCTATTGCTAAGGATTATTATTGTTAAAGAAGTTTGTTATGTTGTTTGTTATAAATAAAAAACAAGTAACACTTGATATTCCTGTAAAAAAGATAATACAAACATCTCTAAAAAAGAAGGATATATCAGCATATTATACTAATAAAATTAATTTTATGGATTATATAAATTTTGATTACAGAAAAGCTAAATCGTTTAAAAAATTATAAAGGTATTGTGAAGAGTACATAATTTTATTTTTATAGATTTTTAGAGAATGTTAATATATTTTGCAAATTATTTTAATTATGTACTTTTATTATGTATTTCTTAATTCATATTTTTTAATCCATTTACGAATACAGTTGTCAGATACTTTATATATTCTTGCTACAGCGCAAAAGTTATTACCATTTTCTTGTAAATCTGTTTTAAGTTGTTCAAGTGACGGTCTGTCTTTAGAAGCAATAATAAATCTATTTATATTATTACAAGAAGTGCATCTACTTCCATTACTATAAACTTTTACATCACAATCAATACATTTATATACCCTCCTTTCTTTTCTTCTTTTTTTCTCTTTAGGTTCTTTTGGAGTTAATGTAATTGGTACAATAGGTTTATTTTGTTTTCCTTTATTATTACAACACCAATTATCAGTTAAACTATGACATGTTCCACAAAGAAATCTTAAATTTTCAATCCTATTATCTGTATGAATACCATTTATATGATCTACTTGAAGTGGTATAGGAATTTCACCTGACCAATTTGTAATATGTGTTTTTTTATAACATCCAGAGCATTTTTCTTCCCAATTTAATTCATTTATAAGTCTTATTTTTAATTTATTCATAGAACCAAAGGGGTAATGGCTATTTTTTACTAAAACTTCTTCTAATTTCGAATATTTATTTAATCTAACAGGGTATGATAGATGTTTATAATCAATATTAATACTATCTAAATGTTTTTTAACATTATTCATCAATTGAATATTAGTATATTTCATTTTTTCTAATACATCATCCCAACTAGTATTATTTTCAATTAGTTCTTTATAATATTCATCCGTATATTTTGCAATTTTAGAATATAGTCCTCCATAACACGAAGGTAAATGTGTTTTATATTCTTCATCTATTTTTTGCATTTTTCTTTCAAATTGTCTATTTCTAATTTTTAATCCACATTTTGTTAAAGCTTCACTCCATGTTAAACATGATTTAATTATTTCAGCAAATTGTTGATCTGTAAGATTTTTTAGTATAATTGACATTTTATAATATCAAAAAATAATAACATTTTAATCAATTTTTATTTGAGCCATTTTTTGAGAGTTTCTCTATGTATTTTATACTTTTTAGCAACATATGTAAAATTATTTTTAGATTCTAATAAATCTAATTTTATTTGTTCAATAGGAGGTCTTTTTTTAATAGCCTCATTTATTTTAAATTTTTTACTACATTCGGCACATCTAGTACTTTGTTCATAAATTTTAGTTTCACATTCTAAGCATTTTTTAGTTTTCCTTGTTTCTTTATCTGGTCTTACCTTTTTTTTAACTTCTTTAAGAACTTTAACAGGTTTAACTACTTTATCTTCATTTATTATTTTAATTTCATTTACTTTAATATCTTTTTTAATATTTTTACCACAATATGTTGGTGTAAGAGAATGACAAGTACTACATAATAGTCTTAGATTTTCAATACTATTATTTTTTCTATCTCCATTAATATGATCTACTTGTAAAGGTATTTTAACTTCTCCTGTCCAATGTGTAAAATGTGTAGATTTATTACACCAAGAACATTCCCATATCCAACCTAATTCATTTATAAGACGGTTTTTTATCGCACTCATAGAACCTGAATAACTACTATTTTCTACTAAAATATCTTCTAAAATATTTTTTTTAACTCTTTTTATTTTATTATTAATCGTTAAATGTTCATAATTAATATTTAATAATGTTAAATGTTTTTTTAAATTTTCTAAAATTTGATGACTAATTGTTAAATCTAATTTATTAAAAACTTCATCCCAATTATTAGATTTTTCAATTAGTTCTTTATAATATTCATTAGGATATTTTTCAATTTTAGAATATATACCACCATAATTTATTGGTAAATGTTTAATATGTTCTTCAGAAAGATTATCTATCCTTATTTCAAATGTTCTGGATTTATTTTTTAAACCACATTTTGTTAAAGCATTATTCCATGTTAATGAAGATTTAATAATTTCAGCAAACTCATCATCTGTGATATTTTGTAGGGTTTTTGACATTATATTATGATTTTATGATTATCTTAATAATAATATATCAATTTTTCTTTTTTATAAATAAAAACTACTTATTAAAAATTAATAGTACTATTGGCAGGATTCGAACCCGCGAATGCTTAGCATGTTTCCTCTTGATTGAAATCCCTTTAACCGCTTGGATACGATAGTATACTAAAAATAGAGTAGTTTTTATAGAAAATTAAAATACTGCTTTAAAAAATATAATTACCACCGGCGCGATTCGAACGCGCGAAGCTTTCGCACAACGGCTTAAACGTTGCCCATTTGACCACTCTGGTACGGAGGTTTTTATACCCAAAATAGGGCAGTATTTAATGAAAAAATAAGAAAATGTCAGTTAATAACACTTTATTATCTATATAAATCACTTAATGTTTATATAGTTTTTTTTATAATATATTTTTTATTTTATACAAAGTAATCCTTGTATTATCTATATAAATCACTTAATCCTTATATGTTTTTATAGTATATAAAGAATAAATAATTAATATAATTTTATTTAATATGAGTAAAGTAAATGATAATATTTTCAAAGTTGTTGTATATATTTATACTATTTATTACATACGGAAATGGATATTCAATAAATATGAATATTCTTTCTAATATAAATAAATTAACAACAATTAAAAACAATATACAAAATTATATTGAAAAAAATAAATATATTAAAGATAATAAAAATAGTATTAAAGAATCTATATATAATAATCCTATAAAAATAGTAGATTATGAAAAAATTTTAATAAATTTAGGAATTATAAAGTGTGTGTATATATCAGGAGATTTTGATAGAATAATTGTAGATACTGAGTATAATAAATATTTATATTATATAACTACAGAAGATGATAAACAAAAAATAAATATTATTATAAGTGTTTTACCAAATACTTGTAAAAAAATTATAATATCCGATAAAAGAATAATGACAGATAATTTTAGTTCTTTATATAACCAAAAATATTAAAATATCTATATCAATTAAATAGACAATTTATGGTAGATTTTTCAAAATTTACAGGTCTTAAAAGAAATACAAGTGATAAATTTTATACATCAAAACAAACAGTAAACATGTGTTATAAATATATTAAAAATAATCTTAATATAAAAAAAACGGATTTAATAATAGAACCTAGTGCTGGAAATGGAGCTTTTATTCCTATTATAAAAATTTTATCAAATAATTATAAATTTTATGATATAAAACCAGAAAATAATGAAATTATTAAAAAAAATTTTTTATTATTAAAAAATCCAGAATCATCTTCTAAAATTCATATAATAGGCAATCCTCCATTTGGTCACAAATCATCAATAGCTATTAAATTTATAAAAAAATGTTGCGAATTTTGTGATACTATTTCTTTTATATTACCTAAAAGCTTTAAAAAAGACAGTATGAAAAAATCTTTCCCTCTTAAATTTCATTTAAAATTTCAAAAAGATTTACCCTATAATTCGTTTATAATAAGAAAAACATCTTATAATGTCCCGTGTATTTTTCAAATATGGGTTAAAAAAAATAAAAATAGAAAAATGCTATTAAAAGAAAAATCAAAATATTTTACATTTTGTAAAAAAACGGATAATCCTGATGCTGCTATTAGACGTGTTGGTATAAATGCAGGAAAAGTATATCAAAATAATTTACAAGACAAAAATAGTAATAGCCATTATTTCATAAAAATAATTAAAAATAGAAATATTATTTTTAATAATAAATATAATATTTTTAATAATACTGTTGGACCAAGATCAATTGGAAAACAAGAACTTATTAAATTCTATAATAGATTATAATAACTATCTCATACGATCTTTAATTGCAATAAGATCTAGGTCGCGTACTCTAACATATTCTTTTTTATTATTAGGTAAAATTCTTTCAATTATATAAGGAAGTTTGCCTTGTTCAAGCTCTTTTAAAGCGATTGCTCTAAGTTCCATATTTGATTTGATATTAACTATATCAGTATTAATAAAAGGGTTAGATCCATGAGATAACTGCATTGTTCTTAAACCTATAATATTATCAAATTCATATTTAGTCATAATAAGTTTTGATATTTTTTTATCATTAAGACTTTCAAGAATTTTACCAGAATCTTCTATATTATTTGCTTTATATACTAATGACATCTTAATCTTATAAATGATATATCTATTTATATCATATATTATCATTTTTTATATTTATAAACTAAAAAATAAAATTATTTAAATAAAAATACTTATTCTTGTTTCCATGTAGCATTACATCCTTCACAAACATATAAATATTTCATATTCTTGGAATGGTATTTAATATATATAATTTGTTGATCATCTTTTTGTAAATTACATTTTTCATTAGGGCAAGTAATTAAAGGGTCTTTAATACGTCTTAGTGTAGGATCATATCTTAAATATTTATTAATATGTTGATTATATAAAAGATCTTCTTCTGAATACATTGTTTCTGAAATTTTAATAGCCTTGTTTGTATTTTCTACTTTTTCAAATTCACAGTGTTTACAATATTTAATAAGTTTATTATCTTCACTTTTTTTTACATAAAGCATATTGTCACATAACTCACAGAATTCCATTCTTTATATTATAATAATATAATATTATCTTATATTATCATTTTTTATTATTTATAAGAATTATATAATTATAGTATTAGTTATTAGTATCCATAATAAGACATTAGATATCTTATCTTAGAATTTTCTTCTTTAGTAATATCATAATTTTGAGACTCTTTAGTAATATTTGATGTTACTTGAGATACTGATTTAGTATTATTATAAGACATTTTAGAGTAAAATAAATTAATAATTTTTTATCATTTTTTATATAATTTAAAAATTATATAATATATTTTTTTTAAAATTTTACACAATAAGCATTCTGAAGTTTTTTCTTCTTCTATATTAAGTTCTTTAATAGACTCTAAATACTTTATATGTCTTAAAGAACTATCACTATTATATGCAGATTTTGAAAATATCCTTTTTTATAATCGTTATAATAATCATGATATATATCATTATTGATACTGAGAATATCTGCAGATATAGTTATGTTTTTATTTATTTATAATATATATTAAATCTAATTTTAATATTTGAGTACATAATTTTATTTTTTTGCAAAATATATTAAACTATTCTAAAAATATTAAAAATAAAAATTATGTACTTTTTTATATATCTAACAATAATAAAAAAACATATATATTGAAAGTATTAATAAAAATGCTGTATAAAACCTATATATATATATTTTAGGTATTAATTCATTTGATCCGACGTAACCTCCTATAATAACACCTATAATAGTTCCTAAAGCAGTAACAATAGACGGTTTAATAAGAAAAAATCCCTCTTTATAATACATATATAATGCTGGTAAAGTATTGGGTACAGCACTTAAAAAAAGTGTAACAGCAACAGCTTGTTGTATTGTAAAATTTAAATATAATAAAAATGGTAATAAAAGCACGCCGCCACCAATACCTATAATACCTATCAAGGTTCCTACAAAAATAGCATACATTAATAATGGTACATACGTTTTTATAGGAAACATATTTTCTTATTTACTATTTACTAATATAATTTAATATAAAGATTTAAACTATTTATTATAGTAATAATGGTACTATTTAACATTTATGTAATTCATGAAAGTAAATTTAAAACAAGATTTAATATTATTAATAATACAATAACAGAAATTAAAAAAATATGCGATAAAATAGGTAATATTGAACTTAATATTAAATTAATTACAGAAAATAATAATATTGAACAAAAAAAAGCTAATTATGATAAGTATCCTGTAGATACTAATAATATAGACTTAAATAATATAAATACTGAGTACAATAATCGTATTACATTATTAAATGAACAATCAATATCTAATATTGAAAAACATAGAATTATTTACAATAGTATTGGTAAATCCAATGATAATATGGATACATACCATCTTATATTAGAAGATGACGCTTTAATTAGTAGTGATTATATATCTAATATTGAAGAAACGTTTAAGAATATAGCTAATAAAACATTTTCAGAATGGGATATTTTATTTACATGTCTTCCTTCTATGAAACTAAATGATAAATTAGAAATGAATAATACAAAAGAATTTTTTAAATTTTTAATGAATAAAAGCTCATATTTTATTAAAAAAAATATATGTGAAGAATTATATAATTTTACAAATACTATTAAATTTTCTCATAAAGATATGTTATCAAGATTTATATTTGAAAATCCAAATAAATATAAGTATATGTTTTTAAATAAAAATTTAATTTTAGAAGGAAGTAAAATAGGTATTGTTCCAACTACTATTAATAATAATAATTTTTTATTTCAAAATAATATTTATATAAATTTAATAAATATTTCAAATAAAGAAAAATTAGAAAAAAAAGATATTGAACAGTCTGAAAAATTATATGAAGAATCTTGTAAAAAATTTTTAAGCGCTGATATAATGCATATTATGGGTATTATTTATTATAAATATAATGATTATAATAATTCAAAAGAATTTTTTAATAAAGCATTAGAAAATACTAAAATGCATAATATTACTGTATTTCAAGGTAGTGAACTTTTAAATAATACTATAAATATATATCAATATAATCAAGAATATTTAGAAGAATGTAAAAAAATAAAATCTAAATATTCAGCATAAACGATTAACTTATTTAGCTTCTAAAGCATTTATTCTTTCAACAATTGAAGAAAGTTGCATGTTAAATTGAGTTAAAACAGTAGTTACTTGATTATATTTTTCAACTAATACAGCAACTGATTCAGGTGTAGCATATACTGTAGCTGGTTCAGCTAATTTCTGTTCAATTTCCGCTAATTTAGAATATATAGGATCTAAATCTACAGGGGGGTGTGATGAGACAGATTCCATTGATACACCAGACATAGAATTCATTTTCTTTTCTAATTCAGATATTTTATTATATAAAGGAGCAAAAGCCATTATAATATATGTTCTATTATATACATATAATTTATTTTTATATTATTATCGCATATATAAAAAAAATGATATATTAATTATATAATTAATAATTAAGATAATATATAATGATTATTCCTGTAAGATGCTTTACATGTGGTAGAGTAATGGCAGATGTTTCAGATTATTACGAAAAAGAAAAAGAAAAACTAATTTTAGAAGATAAAAAGGTAACAGATAGTTTATATAAAAATTTTGATAATATTCATACAAAAGAAATATTAGATAATTTAGGACTTCGTAGATATTGTTGTAGACGCAATCTTATATCAAATATTGATATGATGCATATCATTTAATAATTTCTTATATACGAATAAAGAGACTCTTTAAAATATTATGGATCCAAATATAAATAGTCAAAATACTAAAAATATAAAATCTGATAATAATGTTTTAGATATAGATAAATATATAGAAGAAAAAATAGAAAAAAAAATTAATAGTTTACTTGAAACATTACCAGATAAAGATGTTAAACCAAATATTCCAGTATATAATTTTACCGTTCTTGAATTATATAAAAAAACTATACAAACAATAATAGATATTATCAATGAAATTACAGAACTCTATACTAATGATAAAGAAATTACTATGAAAAAAATATATGAAATAGCGCTCATAGAAGATAGAAAAATATTTGTAGGTATTTTATTAGTATTTTTATCTTTTATAGTATTTTTTATTGATGGTTTATATATATAAAGTTATATTCTATAATTTTAGCATATATAGATTATTTATGATAATATATAATTATTTTTATTTATAAATTATTAAATTATAAATATATAAAATGGAAATAAATATTTATTATTATATTTTTATATTAGCTTTAATATTTTATTTAATTTCATACCTTGATACTTCTAAATTATTAAGTATAATTATTATTATAGTAATAGCTCTTTTATTATATTATTATTATTCAACTAAAAAAATATCAAAAACATCAGAAGATATTGTCGAATCAATAAAATTACCATTAGATACTTTTGAAAATAATAAAAATGATAAAATAGATAATGTTATACAAAGCGAAAGCTATTATATAAATAAATATAATAATAAATTTAAATTTTTAATACAAAGTACTGAACTAATAAGTATTGTAAAAAATATTAAATTTATAAAAAAATTTGATAGAAGCAAATATAATAATTTAATAGTAAATATGGATAATTTAATGAAAATCTATATATATATATTAGCAGACCGATATATGATAAATGAATATCTACCTATTTTTGAAGATATAAATAATACAATATTAGAAATTTTTTATTCTTTTATATTTGTTGTACCTGATAAAATAAAACATATGTACGGATTCGACCCTTATGTTGAGATTGAAAAATCTACTAAAGATTACATTGAATATTCTAAAAAGATGAAGATGATATTAGAAAAATATTCAATAAAAGAAAAAAATATACATCATATTAATACACATATTTTAAAACCTTATGAAAAAAATAAAGAACATTATCTTCCTTAAATAGAATTAAACTTTCTATTTAAATTATGCTCCCATATTAGATAATAATGAACTTCTGCTAAATGTATTCGGATCATATGGTGTTTGAATAAAATTTGCTAAACCTAAATCAGTAGTATTAAAATAATTATCAGGAATACCACCCCCCTTCATGACATTGCCCTTATTTTTTTTATTATATATTTTATACATTTTATTAATATTATTATGTAATTCATTTATAATTTTTTTAGGTATTTTAACATCATTTATAGTAGGCTTAATAGATTTAGCAGTATTAGATGTTTTAGTAGCTTTAGCAGTATTAGATGTTTTAGCAGTTTTAGATGTTTTAGTAGTTTTAGCAGTCTTAGATGTTTTAGCAGCTTTAGTAGCTTTAACAGTTTTAGCTGATTTAGTTTTAGATTTTTTTATTTTCCCTCCTCCGCGAGTATCAAAGGAATTAAATAAACCACCTGTTGTATTTATTCCATCATAATTTATTATACCTCCTACTAAATTTTTTATAGTATTGCCACTAACATCAGAAAATGTTAAATTATCTATACTACTATTATTATTATATACAAGAGTACTTTCTTTATTAGGTATATTAGGTGTATCTGCTTCAGTATATTCAGGTTTGGGCGTTGAAGATGTATCAGCCATATATAAATTCTTCTATTTCTATTAGAATATAAGAATTTTATTATAAATTTATATATAAAAAGATATCTTGTTAATATACATAAATGATGGAATATATAAATAATGAGGTAGAATATAAAAAAATTTATGATATTGAAACTCTTAAAAATTATAAAGAATTAGTAAAAAATATGAATTCAAATGAATTTGATGATACTTCTATTGATAATATTAATATTTATGAATTAGAAGATATAATATCTAAATATATTGATGATACATATTGTAATAATTCAATTTATCATATTACCCCTATTTTTTTTAATTTCTTATTTATAATTGGTTCATTTAGTATTTATAGCCAATTTTTCTAATACTATTAATTTTTTTTCTAAATTTTCTTTTCGCATGAATTAGTAAAGATATATAAATTATGAATAGGATTTTACCAGGTGGCGAAACAGCAAGTGAACTTGCTACATCATCAAAATTTAATATTGGAATTGATTCAATTACTATTGGTCAATCATCTGGATTAGGATTAAATGGTATTAATAATGTGTTTTTAGGAAATAAGGCTGGTTTTAATGCTGAAAATATTTCTGAAACTATTTTTATTGGCATGAATGCTGGTGATAATATAGTTTATGGAAATAGAAATATTATTATTGGAGATGAGACATCTATAAATTATAATAAATATGATACAATATCATTAGGATATAATAATAGTATTAATAATTATTCAATTGGTACCGGTCTTGATATTGTATCAATTGGAAATAGCAATATATTATATGGATATAATATAAATAGTTATGGAACAAATTCTATATCATATGGTAATTATATTAATACAACTAATAGTATAATTTTTATAGATAATTTAAATACTGATAATAATAATATAGATAATATAATTGTTAAAAATATTACAGGAAATACTGATATTATTGATAATAATACATGTAATATATTATATAAAAGATATGATATTGATAATAAACAACCATTAAATATAATAGATTATAACAGTGACATAATTTTAAAATTTAAAATTACATCAAATATAAATTTTAAATTTTCATTAGGATTTTACAAAGATGATATAGAAAAAAATATATTCACAATTGATAATACAAAACTATATTATAATAATATAGAATATAATATTCAACAAGCTTTATTATATGAATACGATAATATACTTCATATAATAAATAATGATTATATAACATTATCATTAGCAATACATATTAATCCTGAATATGATGAATTATTAAATATTAATAAATCTTTATTTACTAAAAACATATTAAACAATAATATTAATAGTAAAACTATAAATAATATTAGAATATTATATGATTTAGATAATATTAATAATACTAGTAATATATTTTATAATAGTAATATTAGTAATAATATTATTAATACTAATAATACTAATAATATTAATAATACTGGTAATATATTTTATAATAGTAATACTAGTAATACTAGTAATACTAGTAATACTAGTATTACTTCTAATTTAATAATGTTTGATAATTATAAATTTAATAATATAAATTCTGGTATATCTTTTGATAATTTTATAATATCTATAAATAATTTAGATGATAATAATTATAATAATTTAGCATATGGTAAGAATATTTCAATAAAAGGAACAAAAAATATATGTATAGGAAATAAAATAAATACATTAGGATATAATTCAATATTAATAGGCGATAATATATCATGTTATGATAGTAATATATATAATTATAATAATGTTCAAAATTCTATTATAATAGGTAATAATAATTTAAAAAATAATTATAGTAAAAATTCATTAATAATAGGAAATGATAATTTTAATAATATAATAGATGATATTTTTAAATATGAAAATTTTTTAAAGAAAAATCCAATAATAATAGGTTCTAATTTAAATAATATAGATTATATTCTTAATATAGATGATACAATATTAAAATATGATGATAATATTACAGAAAAACAAGTAATATTATCAGGTTTAAATAGTTATAATGAAAAAACATTACCAGTAGCAATAGGATATAGTAATATATCAGAATTAAATATTATAGATGATAATTATAAATTATATGTAAAAGATGGTATATATGTTGATAAAATATATTCTTCTAATTATTATGGTAATGGAGAAAATTTAACAAATATTAATATAAGCGATATAACAACAACTTCATTAAAAGAAGGAAGTAATTTATATTTTACTAGAGAAAGAGTTGAAGAAGTAATATCATCATCTTCTATATGGGCTATAAATGATGATAATATACAATATTGTAATATTAAAATTTATAATTCTAATATAGATACGGAATATATTACATCATCTAGCAATAGTTTAGGATTAAGAACAAAATTCGATTTAACAACAAATCAAATAGAATTAAATTTAAATGGTTTTAATTATCAACAAAATAATTCATCATCATGGTCTATTAGTAGTGATGAAAGAATTAAATGTAATATAGAAGAAGCTAATTATAATATTTGTTATGATAACATAAAAAATTTACCATTAAAACGTTTTAAATATAAAGAAGGTATAGATTGTTTATTAAGTAAAGATAAAACAAAATTAGGATTTATAGCACAAGATATCAAAATAAAATATCCAAAAAATGTGGAATATAAACCTATAAAAATAAATAATGAATATATTAATGATTGTTTAAGCATTGATTTAGAACAAATTAATATGACATTATACGGATCTGTAAAAAAATTAATAGAATTAAATGATAATAAAGAAAATCGCATTAAATTATTAGAAGATAATATTAAAGAATTAAATAATCGCATTGAATTATTAGAAAAAATCTAAATTCTTAATCAAAATATAGTAAACAATGTGTTTTTATTATATCATTGTTATTTGATGTGATGTCTTTTTTTTTATCTATTTTATTTTTAGTATTATTTATGATCATTTTACTATAAATATCATCATAATTTAAAAGAGCATATTCTATTACATTATTTTTAAAAATCCATTTAAAGAAATTTAGCTGTCCTACTGTTGTCTCTATGGTTATTTGTTTTTCCATATCTATAAAAAATGTAATACGATTATGTCTTCTAAAAGAATCAAAATTAAACTTGCTATATGATTTTAATTGAGCACGATAGTCTGTATATAGATTGACTTTTTTATAAGTATGTCCTTCTTCATTTGGATAATGATCGTATATCTTTTCATCTTTATTATTGTTATCAATCCAATAATAGACATTATTGGTTTTTGAATATTGTGTAACAATCCATTCAATTATTCGTAAAGATAGTTTATGTTTACCTTCTATAATATCTTTTAAAACGTATTTAAATTTTTCGTTATTATTATAATAATCTGTTAAAGAAGTTAATAATAAATTATTCATTAAAAAGATAATTGTTTAAATCCTTAAATCATAAATGCGTTTGAATCAATAAATTTCTACGCGATAATATAAAAATAATATAAAAAGATTAAAATATTTAATAAGATGCGCCACTGCCAATTTCAAGTGTTTGAGGGCGATATTCTGGTTCAATAGTGCTTATCATCCAAGGACCAACAGCATTTTGAGGATTTGGGATTTCTGAGCGAAGTTGTAAATTAGCATTACGAAGAGATTGTCCAACAGTATTTACACCGATGTGATAACCAGCTGTTAAATAATTTTGATCATGAACATCGCCGGCACCTGCAGGATTTAAACGCGCCCATTTAGAATCAGCAGCGTCTTTAGGTAATAAATCTTCAGATGAGAGTCTGTCACGGGGATAACAAGATTGATTAATATCATCGGCAACAGGTGTCATTAAATTATCAGAACCATTAGCTGCCGCCATTGTAGAATCACTGGCTGTTTGAGATATTTCAACGCGATTATATATTTCATTTCCGGTAGGATCAGAAGCACGATAATCGCCAATTCCTTTACTGGCATTACTTACATCTATGTTTAGGTTAGCAACTGTTGCCGGTGAAGAATGATTTATAGAACCGTTTTCAAATGTTTCATAGTAATTTGATCCAAAATCATTAGATGTATTACATCTTGAATTATATGTTAATAATAATAATAATGAAAGAAGTAATAATATTGCAATTGAAAAAGAAACTACTACTGTATTATTAGTACTCATTATTTTTAACTATCTCTATCTATTATTGATGATAGATAATATTCTAATAATTTTTTAACAAGATATTTAATTTATTAATTAATTCTATCCACATTTTATTATTTTTTGTATTAATAATTTTATCATATAATTTATTAATATCTTCTTTATTTTTTGTGTAATCTTTAATCTTTGTATTGATAATATGATTTACATTTGTAACATTTTCTAATAAACTTTCTTCAATTTCGCATTTATTATATATATTTTCTTCATCTTCTATATCGGTTAAATTAATAGATTTAATAACCCATTTATTAAAACAATTATCCGATAAGAAATATAGTCCTATATTTTCTATTTCTACCGATATTATATATTTTTTAAGTTTTTTATTATTTCTTATAATATTTATTATATCATTATTATCATTTAATTCATTATTATTAATATTATATTTAGTAAATTTATTAGATGATAATATTACAGATAATGTAGATGTTTGTTCGCAAAAAGATATTTTATATAATTCAATAATTTCATCTTCTGATAAATCTTTATTAAACCATTCTCCTATATTTTTAGTAATAGTGTTAATAGCGTTAAGATCATAATCAATTATTTCATTTATTGAAGCATCGTTTATATTTGGTATAAATATTTTTAAAACATAACCCTTATCGTCTATTAATTTATTTATTGATTTAATTTTAATATCATTTAAAAATATTTTAGAAGAATTATCTACATATGATATGTATTTGTTATTTTTTAATACAGGGGTTTTATAAGTATAATTCCTTTTATCCATATGTAAAATAAAGGAACTTTTTATTCTATTATTTAATAAGATATACCTATAATACATGGATACGCGCGATGATTACAATGATATAAACGATGATGATATTGATGATTCTGACGATAAAAATATATATATTAAAATTTTTATAGATATTATTAAGGAAGAATTATTAAAATCTGATATTAGAACTGAAATAATTAAACCTATATTAATATATCTTTTGTATTATATCATACCTTTTGTTATATTATTTGTTCTATTAAATTTTATAGCTACTATAGCGGCAGTATTTTTAGTTTTTTATATTACTAAAAATAAATTTTTTTCTGTTGCCGTAATATAGAACAATAATACATAATATGGAATCCAGCTCCTGTTCAACAGGTGGTGCTAAAAGACGCGTATATAAAAATAAAGCAGCTATTAAAAAACCTACTAAGAAAGTAGCTAAAAAAACTACCAAGAAAGTAGCTAAAAAAACTACCAAGAAAGTAGCTTCTAAAAAAAGAGTGACCAATAATCAGAATAACCAAAATAACCAGAATAACCAGAATAACCAGAATAACCAAAATAACCAGAATAACCAGAATAACCAAAATAACCAGAATAACCAGAATAACCAGAATGGTGGATTTAATACTAATTTTGTTGCTGCATTATCAATATTAGCTGCTAAATTAGTTGCTGATTCTAATACTGGTAAATCATCAAGATATCCTCGTAAATCACCAAGACCATCTTCTCCAAGAGCAGCTTCTCGCAGAAGAAGATCAAATAATAACAATAATTAAATAATATAGTCCATTCCTTTATTTTTATTATTATTAATTATAGACATTGATACTAATTCTTTATAATTAGGGTAATTATTATAGTTTTTAATAATGAACCATAATCTTTTATATGCTTCTTCTGTAGATTCATATGGTTCTTTTGTAATATTATAAAATGTTCCTTTGTAACATATATTTATATCTTCCATAGTGTATAAAGATATTCTGCGAATATTTATATCATTTTTTTATAATTTCATCATATAACAATGGATGAAGATATTGTAAATGAATTAAATAATTTTTTAAATTTTGATATTGCTAATAAAGATGTCATATTAAATAATTTAATTAAAGATGATATTATTAAATTTAAACAAGATAAAGTAGATATTACTGATGATATTTATAAAGATACTAATATTGATAAGTGGTGTGAAAAAATGCCTATTTTACACGGTGGTAAAATATTTATGAATAAATTAATAAAAAATCCAATAAAAAATAAAACTATATTAAAATCTCGTCAAGATGTTAATATTTATCATGATTTAGATATTGAATTATTAAAAGAACATGAAAATGATGTATTATGGGTTTTTAAAATAGCATCCGAAATAACGGATAATAGTGCTATAAATATATTATTTCCATCAACATTTATAATAAATTATATTAATTATATTGAACCTCTTTTAGATTTCTATCATTTATATAAAATTGTTTTAATACCAATTACATCTATTTTATATCCTATAAGTACATTTCTTGCTCCTTATTATTATTTAAATCAATATATGAAATTAAATATTTCATTTGAGCAATATTTGAATATTTTTATAGAACTATTAAAATTTTCTGTTCAAAGTACTGGTAATTTTAAGGCAGATTTAATAAAATTTGTAACTATATTTTTATACGTAGCTATCTATCTTTATAATATGTATCAAACATATGAGATGGCAGCGATGTTATATGATATAAAATATAAATTACATTCAAAAATGGAAGGATTGATAAGTTTTATAAATCATTCTAAAAATATATTAGCTTCTGTATCGGATAAGATAATAGAACCTTATTTTAATTTAGAATTTTTCAAAGGTGATATATCTATTACAAATTCAATGACAGATATTTATAGATTATGGAAGGGTGATAGTAGTCTTAAAAATAATATAATATCTTTATTAAATACTATATATGCGATAGATGTAATAGAAAGTATATGTAAATTGAAAAATAATACTACCGAATGGAGTATATGCAATTATGATACTGACAATACTATAATATTAGATGCTAAGAATCCTTTATTGTCGGATTGTAATATTATGCAAGTAGAAAACCCTGTTAATTTAAACAAAAATATTATTATAACAGGACCAAACGCTGGTGGAAAAACTACATATGTTAAAACAATATTAACTAATATAATATTATCACATACTTTTGGTATATGTTATTCTCTAAAATCTGATATAGTTCTATATGATACTATTTATTCTTTTATGAGACTTACAGATATTTTAGGTTCTAAGTCGTATTTTGAAGTAGAAGTAGAATATTGTTCAAAAATGATTAAAAATGCTAACGAATTATATAAAAATAATAAAAAAGGGTTATTTTTAATGGATGAACCCATGCATTCTACACCTCCTATAGAAGGTATGTCAACAGCATATGCTGTTGCTGAACATTTAAGTAAATTAGAAGGAATTAAATTATTAATAACTACACATTTTCATAAACTAGTAATATTAGAAGATATATATCCTGATAAATTTATTAATATATCGGTAGATGCTATTAAAAAAGAAGATGGTTTTTTCTTTCCTTATAAAATTAAAAAAGGATATTCATATCAATGTATAGCAATAGAATTATTGAATAATAAACATTTTCCTGAGACGGTAATAGAAAGTGCGATAAATATGAAAAACAAAATATGTAATGAAATTATAAAGTAATTATGATATTTGAAATATTAAAAAATCCTACTTATACATTTCTATTTGTCTTGACATTAGTAATATTTTTAGTAATGTTTTTATGGCGTAAAGTAACTATATTAGAAAGCAATTTTTATATATTAGAAAAACGTGTTAATCTTATGAAAGATTCAAAATATGTAGTAAATCCGCCAAATAATTCAAAAAATGGAGATATAAAAAATACTAAAGCTATATTTGAAAACATGACTGATAAGAAATTAGAAAGGTCTAATATGGTAATGAATGAAATTTTTGGTAATTTTACAAATGTCTGTAATACTGATAAAAAATGCGATAAAGAAGATGTTACTATCACATTTGATACTGAGAAAATAATTGATGAATTAGATATTACAAAAATAATAGATGATGTTGATGTATCGGATAATGTAAATAACATTGATGAACAAGATTCAATGAAAAAACCTATTATAGAAGATCATATAATTTCATATGATACAAAAGAAGAAAATGATTTTGAAAATACATCAAATACATCGGAATTTGTCTTTAATGCCGATGAAAAATATACTCAAAAAAAACTTTCTAAATTAAATATGGATAAACTTAAAACAATATGTGAAAAAATGAATTTAAGCACAGAAGGAAATAAAAACCAATTAATAACTAGAATTTTAGAATGAGAATAAACTGAGAAAAAACTTCTTATTTATCTTATAGAAATGAATAATAACAATAATTGCCCTTCAAAAATGAGTGATGGTCGTTCTTTTACAGATTATCGTCCAAGATGTTCTGTTAATGCTGAATTATTTGATAATGTATCTAAAAATAATCAGATTAAAAGTAGCTATGAGAGTAGAATGTTTTTACAAAGAAATGCTGATAATATTATAGATGCTAATCGCGAAAATGCCGTATTTAAATTAGCACCATGTGCTCCCTGCAAAAGAGACTTTAATGATGCTGGAACAATGCATCCTGAAAGATATATTGTTAAATGTGATGCTACCAGTTGCTATAGACAGGAGATTAATCCTAGTGGTCTAGGAGACGGTAGATCTTATTAGACAATTAAATTAATAATTAACTTTTTTTTAGATATTATATTTATATAGAGATATGAACTTTAATAATCAACACGTAGACTGTAAAGTATCATTTAATGAAAATTATAGTCTTATTACAATAACTGGTAATATTAAAAATCCTGCTCAATTTAAATATATGTTATTAACCGCACCTGCGCCTATTGATAGAATGAGTAATTATTCTGGTTCAGGATTACCATTTCCGTCATATGAGATGGCAATTGAAGGTACTCCTAATATATTTGAAATAAATTCTGATGGAGTTTTTTCAACTATTTTTGAATATCCGAATAGTTTTTATGAATACAATGAAAGATCTTATCAAAAAGATAAGATAATATCGCCTATAATTTTTATTTTAGGTAATGGAGTTGATGAAATAAGTGTGAGATTTGAATTACATGATTTAAATGTTTTAAGAACATTAGTAAACAGAAGTGGTCGTAAAAATCCTGAATTTTATGCTGCTAAAGATTATGTTGTACCTATTACTACTGCTTATGATACTATGATGTACTATTCAAAAGCTAAAATTGAAAATGATATAGGTTAAGATAATTTGAGTACATAATTTTATTTTTTTAGATTTTTAGAATAGTTTAATATATTTTACAAATTATTTAAATTATGTACTCTTATTTATATATAAATATATATTATTTAATATATAAAACATGACAGAATATATATATCATAATGATAACAATATTCTTATTGCTGGTGTTGATGAATCCAATAGAGGCGGATTAATATATGATGTTGTTGCGGCTTGTGTAGTATTTCCTAACTCTTTTGATGATGAAAAATATAAGGCTATTAAAGATTCAAAGAAATTATCTGCAAAAAAAAGAAGAGAACTTGCTGAATACATTAAACAAACTGCTATTACATATGGTATTGGAACAGCTTCTAGAGAAGAGATTGATAATTCTAACATTTTGAAAGCTACTATGAAAGCTATGTATAGAGCAATAAATGAAGCCTATAAAAAACACTCATTTCAAAAAATATTAATAGATGGAACTCATTTTAATGGATATATACCACCTGGTATTGATAGCGAAGCTTTACCACATGAATGTATTATAAAAGGCGATGCTAAATATTTGAATATTGCTGCTGCTTCTATTTTAGCAAAAGACTATCATGATACATCTTTTATAGAATTAATTGATAAAAACCCAGAATTAGAAAAATATGATTTAAGAAATAATCAAGGTTATGGAACACCAAAGCATCTTGCAGCTATTAAAAAATATGGTATAACCCAGTTTCATCGCAAAACATTTTCACCTTGTAATTTATATACTTAAAAAGATTGAAAAGAGTAGCATAAACGTATAATTTTATTTTTATATAAACAATTTTTTAAAATAATGTATATTTCACTATGTAAAATAGTTAAAATATAAAATAAATACAATTATAATGCTAACGTTTTTAAGTTTTAGTAATTTTTAAAAGTATAAAATTAGCTATAAAAATGGAGAAAATACTTTATAAGATTTTGCCATATTAGAAAGTCTTTTTAGATTCTGATATTTTGCATATATATTCTCCATTTATATATTTATTTATACTTTATTTTATACTTTTTATATTATATATTTATTATATATATTATCATAATAGTAATATAATAAGCTAATAATATAATAAAAAGCTTGTAAAAATCTTTACTTTTTTCATAAAAATCTTTAATAATACATAAAGAAATGTGTATATATAAAATATCATGGATTATAATTGTAAATTATGTAATTATAATACATCTGTAAAATGCAATTATGATAAACATATAAAAACATTAAAGCATAAAAACAAAGAAGAAGAACATCTATTATATATTCAAAATAATATTGATAATTTCATTTGTAATATTTGTAATAAAAAATTAAGCTCAAGACAAAGTTTAAATAATCATATAAAAAGTTGCAGAGGAGTATCATCTGTATTAGAATGTTATAAATGCAATAAAATGTTTAATAAAAGCATAACGCGATATAAACATGAAAAAAAATGTAATATTGCTAATTCAAAATTAATAAATATTAATAATACAACTAATATAACTAATAATATAACAAATAACAATACTATCAATAATACTATCAATATAACTGTGAATAATCTTGGTAATGAAAACATAGATTATATAATTAATGATCCTGAATTTATTAAATTTATGAATAATTGTATTGAAAATAAAATTGATGGAATATGTAATCTTATTGCCAAAAAACATTTTGATCCATCTCATCCAGAAAATCATAATATTAGAAAGTTAAATAAAAAAGACAGTTTTATTGAAATTTATAATAATAATAGTTGGAATTTAAAAAATTATAAAGATGGTTTAGATCATTTTACAATTACATTAGAAACAACAATTAGTCATTTTATGGAAAAAATGGTGGAAGATAATATTGAAATTAAATATGATGTAATACAATATTTTATGAAAGAAATTGGAACAATATTACACTGGGATTTATCTACAAATAATTATGACTTTAGTTACCAAAATCGCGATATGAAAAATTATAAATTGTCAGAAAAAGATGAAAAGATGCTATTGACAAAAATCTATAAGCTATTTTGTGAATGTCTTTTTAAATATAGTAAAATAATACATAAGAATTAGAAAAAACCATCAAGAGTACATAATTTTATTTTTTTAGATTTTTAGAATAGTTTAATATATTTTACAAATTATTTAAATTATGTACTCTACCGCATATAAAAAATGACATATAAATAATAATCATTTAATATCTTAAATGAATAAATCTGAAAATTATGTTAAAGAAAAAGTTAAAAATGCAGCATATAATAATTTAAAAAAACTAGTTTTTAATGAAGGCGGTGTTATATATGGCGGCTATGTTAGAGACGAGTATATATCAGAATATTATAAAAAGAAATATAATGAAAATACTAAAAACCTTAAAAAAGATCCTAATTTTGATAAAGATCAATTTTGGAATACATCATTTGATCCAGAAACAGCATATAGAACTCTTCTTCCTCAGAATATTGATATATCATTTGAAAACATTGAAGTAACACATAGATTTATAAATAAATTACTTATCCATGAATATTTCAATAAATGTGTGACTGTAACATTTTTACCTCCTCCTTATATGCCCCAAATTAAAATTATTAAAAAACTCAAAATATCTTTAATAATTGGTAATATACCTTTTATTTATAAAGGTGAAATAATTGATATATTTATAAACATTACATTACCTGTTAAAGATGGTTTAACACCGCCATTTTATAATGTAGATATGCTATGTAACGCTTTTATAATGACAAAAGAAGGAAAAAAACTATCTAATAATACTGGTACATTTATAGATAAATATAGTGAATATGAAAGAAATATTATATCAACAAAAATAATTAAAGATATGTTAGAATTTAAAACATATTTATGTTTAAACCCATCATTTTATGCTAAAAAATATTGTATTAGTTACAATAATCAATGTATGAATCTTATAAAAAAAATGCATAAAAAAAATTTCCCATGGACGATTCTTAATATGCCATTTGATACACATATAATAAATGTATCAAAAGATATAAATTGCTGTATATGCTATAATATATTAGAAAAAAACGAAAGAATATGTAATACTGTATATTCTGATAAAAATAATAAATATAAATCACCTCCTATACATTACGATTGTATGATGAATTATCTAATATCACAAATAAACGACGTATCAAAATTATATAATTTATATCAACATATTGATGTTGATAGATTCATATTAAATAATAAAGAATCTTTAGTATTTAAATGTCCTTATAGAAATCTCGTAGATTTCACAAAATGCAGAGATAAGATCAAAATAGCTTATAAAGATTAAATATTTTGTAAATATTTTTTAGATAATAAATCTGTTATTATTTTGATTTGTTGAACATCTATATTTCTATCAATATCATTTCTATTTCTATAAACTATATATTCTTTTTCTATTAAATTATTAATTTCATTAATGTTATTTAATATAGGTATACAAAAATATTTATTATATGATATATTTGTATGATATATATTTATACTTTTAAATAATATACCTATCGCTACATCGTCTATTATTGTTTTATCTATTAAATTAATATTTCCCATTAATAATTTATAGCCTTTTTTTGATATTATTATATTTGTTCCAGAAGCAAAAAACGTATTAAAATATCTATTATCTACTATACCTGCACTATTATCAAGCCAATGTAAATTCATAATAAATGTTCCACCATAATATATAACAGGTGTCTTTTCTAATTCAATTGATAAAAGTTTGAAATCAATAATACTACTTATATTTGATCTAATAACATAATCATAATCTTCAAATTCTTTTTCAATATATTTAAAAGCTTTTAGAGTTTTATCTAGAATTCCTGGAATCATTGTTTCAGTTCCTTTAAAATTTAAAACATCGTTTATTAATTCAATATCGTTTTCAATAGTATTGTTAAACTTATAAAAATATGTTTTAACATTATCAAAATTTTTATAATAATTACTTAATATATTATACATATTGTTATAATTTACATCATCGCAATAAAGAACTAAATTAAGTATTTTAATCATTTAATTAATTTATATCTTATATTTTTTATATACATAAAGAATTAAATATATAAATATTTAAAAATGAAACATTATTGGATTAATATAGACAAACGCACTGATAGAAGGGAATACGCTGAAAAAATATTTAAAGATTATAATATTGATAATGAAAGAATTTGTGCTGTTACACCAGAAACATTAAAAGATTATAATATCAATTATTATGATAATGAGGTTAGAATGAAACAAGAATATGCTTGTATTATTTCTCATATAAATGCTATTAAAAAAGGGTATGAAGATGGTAATGAATATTTTTGTATTACTGAAGACGATTTTGTATTACAAAAGCCATTAGATTTTAATAAAATTTTTCAATATATGAAAAAAGCTGAAGAAGAAAATAATGAAAAAATAGAAATATTACAATTACATATTAATCAGGCTAATAATATTGCTAAATTATATAATAATCTTATGAGTAATGGCAAATTTATAATTAAAAGAACTTTACCAGAATATGAAGAAGCTTGGGGTGCTACATATTATATAATATCAAGAGAAGGAGCCAAAAAAATATTAGACACTGTTTTAATAAATGATACAATATATCTTAAAAAATATAATAAATTTTGTGTTACCGATGATATTCTATATTATATTGCTAATACGTATATGGTAACATATCCTTTAATAATAGCTAATACTAAATTAGAAAGTAGTATGTCAGATCAATATTTATATTTAATTGAATATGGTATTAATATTAGCAAAGAAATATGGGAAAAAAATAATCTACTACATTTTTTTACATAAACATATAAACATTTTATAATAATATATATAAAATGTATAATATTAATGTTTTAGTACATAATGGTTTAGGAAACCAGTTGTTTATGATTTTTGCTGCTTTGTCGTATGCGATTGATAATAATTTTAAATTAAATCTTTATTCATATAAAGATAGACATATTACAAATAATTTTACAAGACCTACCTCTGTTTATTGGGATAATTTTTTAGACGGTTTTTCAAATTATCTTATAGAATTTGATAATGATAATACAAAATTGCCTTTATTTAATGAAGCTCCTCCTGAATATAAATATTCTAAAATACCTTTATTCAATCATTCATTCAATTTTTTAGGATTATTTCAATCATATAAATATTTTTATCATAATTATGATAAAATTATTAGCATTATGAAATTAGATGATAAACAAACTAATATTAAAAATGAATATTCTTATCTTTTTAATAAAAAAACAATTGCTATTCATTTTAGATTAGGTGATTATAAAAATTATCCGGAAAATCATAACATTTTAAACCTATCATATTATAAAAAAGCTTTTGATTTATTAAATGAAAAAATTCCAGATATTAAAGAAAATTATAGTATATTATATTTTTGTGAAAAAGAAGATAATGATTATGTAAATAATATAATTAATAATTTAAATATTAATAATGAGTTTAATTTCATTAAAATTGATGATGACATTCCTGATTGGAAACAATTATTAATAATGTCTTTATGTGATGATTTTATAATTGGTAATTCTACATTTTCTTTATTTGGAGCATTATTTTCTAAAAATAAAAATAAAACAGTACTATATCCTTCACAATGGTTAGGAGAAAAATTAAATCACTTAGATACTACTGATTTATTTCTTGATGAATGGATTAAAGTTTAATAAATATGTTTTTTTTATTTTTTTTAAACATGTAAAAATTGAAAATTATATTTTTAAGTTTTTACATTATACCCAATAGATTTAATTATCTAAATGTCTATAAACGATCTTCCTACTGATATCATCATAAATATATGTCATGAAGTTCTTCATAATAATAATATAATAAAAAAAATGAAAGAAGAAATACTTGATATGATTACAATTTCTAAAAATATACTTAATGAAGAAGAAGACTGTGATCACGAGAATATCAATATAATAATTTTATCATATATTAAGAATTTAACAGAAAAACAGAAAGATAATATTATTTGTGAATATGGAATTATGAAAGGGTTTCAACTCTTCTATGATTATCATAGAATTTGTTTAGGTGATTCATATCAAGATATTTGTGAATGTTTTGAAATATCTGATTATGGGATAAATGATAGTATTATCCAGCTTATTATAAATGACGAAATAGGTTTTGAAAATAATTGGAGAAAATCAAATCAAGAATAAAAATGTACAAGATTTTTCAATGTAATAAAAAAAATTGATCAAAACTTTATAAAAACCAATTATCCAACAAAGATAAAACACAAGCAAAAACCACACTTTATTCTTCATAAAAATGTCAATTGACACTGTTAACAGTGTTTATGACTATGTATTTGATATTGATGAATCGTCTGATATTGTGGAAAAATTCAGAACTCACGCTCGTATGATTATTGAAGAGAATAATCATATATCTATAGATGATATGATAGATGATTATGTATTTGATCTTGACCAAAGACAGATAGAGACCATTATTTATAATCATGGAAGAGGCAAAGCACGTAAAATATTTTATAAAAATAACAAAAATAAAATATTTGATTATATCAAAAAAACTAGATGTAATTTTGATAAAGAACTTGTTAAAACTATAATCAAAGACAGTATGGGATTATATGATCAATATTAAAAATTATAAAAATAATAAAAATTAAAAGGCATTTATAAATAAATGTTTTTTAATTTTTTTATAATAAATTATTACTATTTTCTCTACTGAGAATCGGATTAGTATATATAGTAGAATCTTCAATGTATTCTGTATTAGGATTTTCAAACATTTTATAATATATATTATAACGATAATCTTCTTTTATTTTGAGTTCCATATATCTAGCTGAACTATATTTATAAATAGCTATAGGTGTCATATTGTTAAAATAATTTTCACTATATTGTTTAATAATATCGTGCATTCCTATACAAATTGTTTCTGCATCTATATCTATTTTTTTATATATACATTCTCTAGTAATGAATATATCAAGTAATCTATCAAAATCATCTAAACTATTTATTACATGATTTGAATTAATATCTTCAAAAAATGCATTAATTTTATCATTTATCATTTATTTAGAAAAATTAAAATAAATCTATTTTATAATACTAAACTATTACTAACTATAACATATTTTACTATATACTTTATCATTTTTTATAAAAATTGATAATTTATATTATAAAATATTATAATGAAATCTTTAGTAATTGTAGAAAGTTATACAAAATCTAAAACAATTCAAAAATATTTAGGAAATGATTATATAGTATCATATTCATCTGGGCATATTTATAATTTACCTAAAGAAACATTGGGGTTTAATATAGATGATTGGAAACCATCTTATATTTCAATAAATGCTAAAATTATAAAAAAATTACGCGAATATGTTAAACAATGTGATAAAATATATTTGGCTGCTGATCCAGATATTGAAGGTGAAGCAATAGCTTATCATATTAAATGTGCTTTAAAAGACCTTTTAAAAAAAAAAGAATGTTATAGAATAAAATTTAATGAGATTACAAAACCTATTATATTAGATGCTATAGAAAATCCTATTGATATTAATATGAATATTGTAAAAGCACAAGAAACGCGCCGAATAGTTGATAGACTTATTGGATACCGTATATCTCCTATTTTATGGTCTAAATTTAATAATAATTATTTAAGTGCTGGAAGAGTACAATTAGCAAGTCTTTTAATATGTATTAATCAAATGAATAAAATTATTAATAAAGAGCTTACTCCTTTATGGACAGTATCGTGTAAAATAAAAATAAAATCTATTCCTTTGATTCAAGCAAATATGTATAGAAATAATGAATTGTTTAAATCAGAAAATGAAAATGATGTTATTTCAATTATGAAATCTCTTAAAACTGATGATAAATATAATATAGAATATACTAAAAAAGAAAGCAAAACATATCCATCGGCGCCTTATACTACTACTACAATGCAACAAGATGCTTATAATAATCATAAAATAACTTCTAAAAAAACTATGCAATTAGCCCAAGATTTATATGAAAATGGTTTAATAACATATATGCGAACAGATTCTACCAATATTTCAGAAGATGCTAAAAATCTTATTTTAAATTATATTAAAAAAACGTATGGTGAAGAAAATGCTAAATATAGAACTTTTAAAACAAAAGTAGTTAATGCTCAAGAAGCACACGAAGCTATAAGAGTAACTAATCCTAGTAATATTGATATTAACAATGCTTTTACTAATATAACTTCATATCATATCAAACTATATAATCTAATATGGAAAAGATGTATTGCTTGTCTAATGGCAGATGCTGAATATATGGATATAAAAATTACTTTAAAAAAAGATGAAGAATTTAGATGTATAAAATCATTTTTGACAAAACCAGGTTATTTACTTGTATTAAGTCCTGATAAAAAAATAGAAGATTTTAAAAATTTCATTGAAGATATTGAAAATAATAAAATAGCAATTGCTAAAGAATTCTTATCAAAACCCGAAATAAATAATATACCTAGTATGTTTAATGAAGTGGCGCTTATTAAAAAATTAGAAAAAGAAGGTATTGGTAGACCATCAACATATACTGCAACTATTGAAAAAATTTTATCAAAGAAATATGTAGAACTAGGTTCAAATCCTCATCAAATTTTAGAATTAAATGAATATATAAAAAAAGATATAAATATTGATAAAAATATTATTAAAATAAATATTGGAGGAAAAGAAAAGGATTTATTAATACCTACTGAAACAGGTATATTAATATGTGACTATTTAAAAGTAATATCACCTTATTTATGTGATTTAAAATTTACGGCTTTAATGGAGAACGAATTAGATGAAATTATGACAGGTGCGAATAATATAGATATTCTCAATAATTTAAATGATAAAATTAATAATACTATAGCAATTTCTGCTAATGATAATAAATCTTTTATAACATTATCAAATGAATTACCTAAATCACCTATTATAAATACTAAATATGGATATTGTTATTATCATAGTGATACAAAAAAATATACAAATATTGAATCATATTTAAGTTGGAAAAAAATAAAAGTAGATAAATTGGAAAAAAAAGATATTGATTTCTTAGCTTCTTTACCAAAAAAAATTGTAATAGATAATAAAATATTTTATATAAATATTGGTAAATATGGTCTTTATTTGAAAGATGAATCTAATAATAATATTAAACTTGATAAAAAGAAATGGGATGATTTAATTTAATTATCTATCTTTTCCTCGGGAAAACTAGATTGTAAATCATTATTAGATACTGGAGGCGATATAGGATTATATAATTCTATTTTTTTAGTAATATTATTTATATTATTATCAAGTAAACCAATTACTGAATAAATATTATCTACAATTTCTTTATTATCTTTTATTACATTTGATATCATTTCTATTTTTTTGTTATTAGTTAATATAATATTAGTATATTCATTATATTTTTCTGTTAATATTTTTTTATATTCATTATATTGTGTTAAAGTTGTTTCTAATTCTATTGAATTAATTTTTGAATCTAATATGTTTAAAACTTCTGTTTTTTTTCCTTCTTCTAATATCATTTCGTCCATTTTAGATATAGTATTTATAATTCTTTCGTTAATATCTATAGAGAAATAATCTTTAGAAAAATTATTCAAAAGCTCTATATTATCTTTATTATTTGTTAGTACATTTTCAATATCTATAGTTTCTATTTCTAAATCCATTTTATATTATAAAGATATTATAATAATTCTTATTTAGATTTAAGATATTTATTAATTTTGTGAAGTTCTACAGAAATATTAGAAAGAGATGTAGCAATATTGTTTCCGTCTTCATCAACAAAGAAATGACTTAGAATATTAACAAGAGATTCTTCTGAAATACCAGAATCTCCATTATAATCCTCATCTTCATCATCATCATCCTCATCGTCTTCATCTTCATCTTCATCTTCATCATCGTTTTCATCATCTTCATCATTATCGTCTTCTTCGTCATCGTCTAGAATTTCTTCTTTTACTTTTTCAATTTCTTCATCTTCTTCATCTTCTTCAATAATTTCTTTTACTTTAGGTTTTTTGCTCTTTTTAACTTTTTTAGAAGATTGTTCTGATGCCTGAAGACTATTAATAAAATTCATGAAATCATTTCCATTAATTTCAGTCATATTCTTAATATTTTTTATATAAAAATATATATTATATAATTCTTATATATTTTTTACTATTCTAATAATAGAATGAAATTGCTTATTAGTATATCAAGTTTTTTATTAGGTTATTTTATATTTTTAACATTTTATACTACTTATAAAAATATTGAAAAATTTTCATCTAAAGAAGATGATATAGCTATTATAAAAGATGATATAGAAATAATTCCAAAAGATGATAAAAATAACGATCCTTTAAATAATGAATTAGAGTTGCCAAACAAATCAGATATATTAATGTTTTTATCTTCTTATAATAATAATGTTATTAATGAAAAATTTAAATGGTATTCTGAATTCAATAAAGCTGATTCTGAAACACTTAATAAAGGCTCCTATTTTTCATTTAACAATATTATACAGTTTAAGCCATTCTTATTAAATGAAAAAATTTTAGGAGCTAATATTAATAATATAGAATTATCTGGACCAAATGCTGAATATTTTTCAAATAATATAGATGATAATAATGTTTTAAAACATTTTACTATAATGTTTCATATTAAAATAAATAAATTATCTGAAAAAAACACATTATATGAAATGATATGTAATACTACAACCAAATATGATACCGATAAAGAAGAAGAAATATATATACCTAACTCAGTATATATTAAACTTAATAGAATAAAAGATGATATTTATAATATTGTTATTAATATTGGTTCTAAAAATTATATTATAGAAGATATAAATGATAATATTTTTAATAGTGATATTACATTTATGTCTCTTAAATTAGATAATAAAAAAATAGTATTTATATTAAATGAAAATATATATAATTTTGATTATGATTCATATGATTTAATAACAAGTAATCAACCTGTTATAATAAATAAAAAAGGTAATATTGATGGCGTATTTTATAATTTTGGTTATTATAATGATTCGTTAACTATGAGTGATATTAATAAATATAAAAAATATATTAATTTTTATATTTATGGAGCTAATAAAATTATAAGTGAAAAAAATGAATTATCAAGTGAATTAAATGTTTTAAAAAATAAATATAACGAATCTATGATTGATAATAAAAAATTATTAGAAAATTTACAAAAATATGTAGATAATAATAAATAAGTCATATAAAGTTTATGATTATTTATTATATAATATATTTGAATAATGACCACTAAAAGTGCTATTGTAATTTTAACTCAAAATACTCCAGAAAAACGTATCTATCTTAAAAACTGTTTATATTTCCTTTTTAAAAATTTTAATGAAAAATTTAAATATCCTGTAATTATTTTACATGAAGGCGATTATACACCTGAATTTCAAGAAGAAATTATTAAAGGTGTAAGAGGAGAATCAAGTTCTTTTATTAAATTTAAAGAATTAGATAAAGAAGATTTTAAAATACCAGAACATATTGATAAAGTTAAATTAGCTAAAAGTATTGAATTACAACCAGTCCCTTATTGGCGCAACGAGTCTTATAGAAATATGTGTAATTTCTGGTTAAAACATTTTACAAAATATGTTGCTGAATATGATTATGTAATGCGTCTTGACGATGATAGTATTATTGAAGAAAAAATTAATTCTGATCTTTTTCAAATTATGAAAGAGAAAGACTTAAATTATATCTCTAATATTATTCATATTGATTGTGGTATTTGTAATTATGAAATGAAAGAATTCTTCGATCATTATTATATGGATAAACAAGATCTTATCAAAGATATGTTTGTATATTCTAAAATTGATAATAATAGTAAAGAAATTTTTGATAATTTTAAGAAACTTTACAAAATTATGAATGATAAAGAATATGAAAAAAATGAGGTAGATATTAAATCACCTATTATGTATTATAATAATTTCTTTATTACCAAGACGGCATTTTGGAATACAGAAAATACTAAGAAAGTTATTGATGAAATTAATAAGACAGGGAATATCTATTATTATCGCTGGGGTGACGCCCCTCTACATACTATTATCGCAACTATTGCCGATAAAGAAAAAGTATCTAAATGTGCATTTAAATATTCTAAACGTCTTCAAAGAGAATCATTTAAAGATGCCTCTGGTAAAATTCATTCATATATGCCCGGAACATACGATAACACAAGTTGTATTACATATAAAAAACCTCTTTAAATTTTTAGTTTTTTATAATTATATTATAATGTTTTTAAATTCTAAATTCACCTTTAAGCAATTCATTTTCTTCAATAAGTAAGCGATTTTTAGTTTTAAGCATATCGTTTTGTTTAATAAGATCAATAATTTGCGTTTTTAGTGTATTAATATACATATTTTCTTTATAATATTCTTCATCTATATATGATGTATAATCATCTGATTGAACATTAGAATTATTTTGCCAAATATTTGTTTTTTTATTTAATTGATATAGTTTTTTATATTCTTCGCGCTCTTCGTTAATAGTTTTTTTCATATTTTTTATTGTTTCTTTTAGAGAAACAATTTGTGATTCATAATCAGTGTTCATCTTTGTGATATAATATTATTTTTACATTTATATAGTCATTTTTTTATAAATAATTAGAAAAATAAAGAACTTTTTTTATTGAAATTTTTTCAATCTGTAAAAATTTTCATCTGAGTAAAATAAAACAGAATATATTTTCTGAAGCATAGAAGGTTCATTATCAATATTTACTGATTCTTTATTAACATCTTGTGTCATATCACTTATTATAGGGAATTGACAAGATAAACTTTTTTGAACTACTTTTGATATTTCACTATTTGTATTTTGCTTATCTAAAATTCTATTTACATTTGTATAATATCCAATCTTTTCAATATCATATTTATGTGTTACTTTAAGTTGTATTCTCCTATTATTTTTTTTAGTTTCAAGCGATCCTGAATGTACTAAATTAGCATCAAATAATAGCAAATCTCCTGGTTTACATAAGATGGTATTTGTAGCATCATATAAATTAATTCCAAAATAACTATAGCCCGTATTATTACTTCCGGGTATTATATCAAGACATTTATCCATATCATCTATATACATTATCATTGTATAAGAACGCCGTGGATAATTATTAAATTGAAAAAGATGACTATTATTATCACGATGACAAGTATGAACTACAGATTTTTCTATAAACCATATATAATCCATTAATTCATAATCTTCTCCGAGTTTATTTTTAATACTTTCTAATAAATTTTTATTATTATGAACTATTTTTTTAATTTCATTATAATTTTTGTTATCCCATAATTTTCTTATTGTAATTATTTCATCTTTTGTTAATACATTTTTAAACATAAAATAACCATCTTTTATAATATCTGATTTTTGATCTCTTGATATATATTGTCCTTTGTCGTTTATAATTAAAACCAATCTTAATAAATACGATATTAATATCATTATAATTATTACAAATAATAATATATATAAATAATTATAAGTATTTATAAACATTTATAATATATATTACTAATATAATTAAAAGAAATAAATATTACATTATTTTATTTATTATATCTCTATACTTTTTATCACAATCAATACATATTTTTTGATCTAAAAATTTAATAATATATAAATTTTTACAAAATTTACATTTTACAATATTTTTACTTGTATCAATATGATCTTTGATTTTAAGTGTCATAATTATATATAATATAAAAATAATCAATTTTTATGTTTTATCATTTTCTTCTGATTCTTCTGATTCTTCTGAAGAAATATCTACTTCAAAATAACCATTAACAACTTTATTTTTTTTAACAGGTTTATTTGTAGTTGATTTATCATCATTTACATCTAATTCATCAAATTCATATTTAATATCATCTTCAATATCTTCAATTTCAATATCTGTTTTTTTATTATTATAATATGTAATTAATATATTAGATAATTCTTTATTTTTAACCAAATACTTAGATTGATCTAAATTAAATTTATGTACAATATCTACTTTATTTGCTTGATAATCTCTTTTAGATATAACTACTATATCTCCGTTCTCAATCATTACTCTTTTATTAAATTTTCTCAATGTCCCTCTAATAATACCAATTGATGTTACACCACTATTAGAAATAACACTTGCTCTACAATTACCTAGTAATTTAATTACATATGCATACTCTTCAAATTCATTATCTAATGTATAATTTATATCTTTATCTCTATTAAAATCTACTTTTGATTTTTTATTACGAATACTGGCTTGATACATTTTATGTTTATAATTAATATATAAATATATTCTTATATATATGAATCATATAGTAAATGAGTATATATAAGAATATACTGGTATAATCTTATTACCATGACTACTATTAATAATTCTGATGAAAAAACTTATTTAAATGATATTTGGAGTTTTTATTTTCATGACCCATATGATATTAACTGGGATAATAATAGTTATAAAAACTTAGGAACAATATCTAGTGTTGAAGAATTTATATATTATTTTAAAAGTTTTAAAGAGCTTTTTAAAAATGGTATGTTTTTTATTATGAGAGAGAGTATAATGCCTCGTTGGGAAGACGATAATAATAAAAATGGTGGCTGTTTTTCATATAAGATTCCTTCTAGTGATCTTGATGATAAATGGTTTAGTATTTGTGCTTCAATTCTAGGAGAATTTTTAGGACAAAATGATATGATTTCTAATAATATCAATGGTATATCTATAAGTCCTAAAAAATTTAGTTATATTATCAGAGTATGGATTAAAGATAATAAATATGCTAAAAAAAATCTTTATAACTTTAAAATACCTAAATATACTAATATTATGTATAAAAATCATATAGAATAATAATGAAATAGATTTAAATTAAAAGTATATAAATAATATTATATAAATAATAATATATAAATATGAGTGTTATTTGTACTCATAATTCTGGATTTTTTTCATGCTGTTCTGTAAAATTAGACAATATTATTAAATATATTAATATAAATTCAAAAAATCCAAATTATGTTGATAGTTCAAAACAGTATCATTGGTATAAAAATATAAATAATGACAATGATATAACATATGAATATTTTGAACATTATGAAAATACTGATATATATACATATACTGAAAATATTGTATATAAAGAATATTATCAATTTACAAATTATTCGGAATTAGATTATAAAAATATAATTCCAGTTGTAAAAAAATATTTTTCTCCTTCAAAAAATATTTTGAATATTATTGAAAAAATAGAAAAAAAATATGAATTAAAGTATGATAATATATGTGTTTTATTTTATAGAGGTAATGATAAAATTACAGAAACAAAATTATGTAATTATGAAGAATATTTAGAATATGCTAATTTAATTATAAAAAAAAATCCTAATATATTATTTTTAATTCAAAGTGACGAAACTGAATTTATAAATTTTATGAGTGAAAAATTTCCTAATAATTCATTTTATTTTAAAGATGAAATCAGACATATACCTAAATGCTGTAGCACTGTTGATATTGTAATGAAAGACAAAAATTATGAATTTTCTAAATTTTATCTTGCTATAACAATTATAATGTCAAAATGTAAATATGTTATATGTGGTTCGGGTAATTGTTCAATATGGATTATGTTTTATAGAGGAAATAATAATAATGTATATCAAAACTTAAATAATAAATGGTTAATATCAAATTCGTAATTATATAAATATATAATAATTTATAATATAAATATAATAATATATATAATATTATGAATACTATAGTTGTGGATAAAAATTTAAAAGATATTTACAATATAGTAATATCAGATAAGTATATAAAAAGTATTTATAAAAATGCTAAAATTAAATATTTTGATAAAAATATTATTAAATTTATAAATAAATATAAAAAAGACTTAGTATCATATTATGATGATGATTTAATAAATATTATTAAAAATTTATTTTTAATAGATTTTATTGTTTTATCAATAGAACAAAATATAAAATATAATAATAATGGTTTTATATTACAACAAATATTATGTCTAAAAAATAAATATGATAATGATATAATATTATCAACAATGTTAAATGATTATAAAATATCTATAGAATTTGATTATTCTAATTATAAATATGATTCTAATAAAACTATTATTAGATTATTGGATGTTAGAATAATTGAAAATAATAATTTTATCACAAATAAACCACATAATATTGATTACGATAATGTATTAAAACCTATTATAATAGATGATTATTTACAATATTATAATAAATGTAAAAAAGATTTTTTTATTTCTGATATTAAATATTCTGATAATATTATAATAAATTTCATAAATATAATTGCTGATAAAAGTATTTCATCTGAATATATGAGAAATATTGTTGAATATTATAATAATAATAATATTTCAATATATTCTATTCTTTAATTTTTAATTTAACACCATTTGATGTATCAATATATCCTTTAATAGAAATAATACCCCTGTGTTCTTTATCGTGACATTCTTTACATAGAGGTGCAAGATTATGTTTATTATTTTTGTGAAAATCTTCAAAATATCCTTCTGTATTTGCGTTGACCTGATAATTAATATGATGAGTATCTACAGCATTATTAAAACATCCTTCAATACTACATTTATCTATAATGATATCGGCATTATAACGAGATCTTTGTAGATTAATTATCATATTATTAAGACCTTGAACATCCTTGCGAGTATTTTCAGCTATCTTCATAAAATCATATGGCATATTAAGTGATTTACATACTTCTAGACCATATACTTGGGATCCTTGTCCGTCTTGAATTTTTCTTTCATAAATTATATTATTATATTCATCAATGCTAATATGCATATGTTTTACATTGATTTTTGATGATTTTATATGTTCTTTAATAAGTTTCATATCTGTAAGTTCATGTAAATGTGTTGCGAAAATAAATGTACTATTATTTTTAATTAATACATCAATCGCACTTGCTACAATAGCAATTGCTGAGATGGATTCCGTTCCGCAACATATTTCATCACCTAGAACAATACTATATTTATTACATCTTTGTAAAATATTACGAAGTTCTGTCATCTCCACTGTGAAACTAGACATACCTTTGTAGATATTATCCATTCCTGAAATTCTTGTAAAAATATTATGATAAGGCATATATTCAAAATTTTTAGATGCTACAAACATACCTGCTTGTGCCATTATAATATTAAGACCTATTGTTTTCATAAAACATGATTTTCCAGAAGCATTAATTCCATATAATAGATATCCGTCTTTGTTTAATGATACATCATTTCCAACATATTTAATTTTAGTATTAATACGTTCAATAATAGGGTGTCTGATATTTGATGCTTTAATATACGATGTATCATCTTCTTTAGATAATTGTTTAATAATAGGACGATAATAGCAATATTCATACGCATTTTTAGCATTACAAGATGCAATATCAATTTTTGTTAAATATTTAATAAGATTTTCTATTGTTTTTCCATATGTATTTATATAATTACTGACAAATTCTTGATAATATTTTAGAACAATAGAAGTAATTCTATTATTACATTTAATAATATTGTCTGACTCTTTATTAATTTCTTTACTTGTTAATTTATATGTTGTTGAAGTAGCTAGTGTTTTTTTATCAAATTGTGACATATATGTTTTATTTATTTTCATAGCGTTTTCAAATCGTTTTTTTGTAATTGTAATATAATATCCTTCGCGATCATTATTTTCAATTTTGCTAATAGTTGTATCATTATTACCAAATGATGTGATAGTATTATTAATATTTTGTAATTTTTCATATGAGGCATTATAATCTCTTGTAATATTATCAACATCATCGTAAATTCCTTCAACAAAGAAGTTTCCAATATTATTTTTATCTGTTAAATTATATTTAGCAGCTTCTTCTAAATCTAGAATTTCAATAAATCCATTAATAGCATTATTAATATCATCTATAGATATTATATTATTATTTATATTTTTAGATGATATAATATTTAAAATATCAATAGAACTATCTAATGATATTTTAAAATTACACCAGTCACATGGTGATATTTTATTTGTAATCATCTTTCTTTTAATTCTCTCTAAATCAATAATGTTATTAAGTTTTTTATTTACTTCTTTAAATAGTTGCTCTTTTAAAAGCGTTTCTGTATCGTCATATCTTTTATTAATTTCGTTTTTATCAATAATAGGCATTAAAAGCCTTTCTTTGAAAGCTCTTGAACCAAAAGATGTTGCACAACGATTTAAAATATCAATCAAAGGTTTGTCACCATTATAAAGTCCTAGAATATTAAGCTGTACGGCGCTATTATATTCAATAATTAAATATTTAATATTATCTAATATTTCTGGTTCATAAAGATCTTTTATAATATCAGCATTATGTTCATACGCAAATTGTAGAAGACAACATAGAGCAATTCTTGCCATAGAATATTTTTCTAAATTAAGAACTTCAATTATAGATAATAAAGACTTTTTAGAAAAGAATGATTTTTCTAAAATACCTTTTTGATATACTAATTTTTTCATAATATCAATATATTCATAATTCTCCCATTTGTAGTGTACTAGAATATTATTTACATTTAAGTTTTTAAGAATATATTCTTTTGATGAATCTGATAAAGGTGCTGAGTTATCTGAAAGAATGATAAGTTCAGAAGGATTATATGAATTAACAAAACGGAATGCTTCATCATTAGCAAATTCAGGGTCATTTTTAGTTGATCCTGCTTCATAAATAAATGTCTTTCCAGTTGAAAGATCTATTCCAGCAATTCCAATTACTAATTGTGTATTAATATATTCATAATAAAGAACCATCATATAATTACTTGTTTTTGTTATAACTGATGTATTCATTCCAGGACTTAAAATTTCTGTTACTTTGCGTTCAGGATTAGGCGGTTCTGTAGTTTGTTCTACTAAAACAATTGTATAGTTATTATTTAATAGGATCGTAGTATATTTTGCTAAAGTATATAAAGGAAACCCTGCCATTAATGGATTATTAATAGATACTTCAGATATCGTTTTATTTTTTCTTGAAATTTGTATATTACATAAATCTGCAATATTATATATGAAGTTATCTTCAATATCGCTTGTAATAGAATATATTTCATAAAATGATCCTACTTGCATTAATACTACGCATTTATTACCATATTTTTCTTTGTACTCTTTACTATAATTAATATAGTCATCTATAATCATTGTGATTATATTGATGTGATATATATATATATATATTAAATCTTTATATCATAATGATCATGTATATATATATAAAGAAATTAATATTTATATATTATATAAATGGGGTTAGTATCTTCTAAAACAGCTGAAAATAATAATATAGTAGATAGAAATTATAATAATAAAAACCCTTATAAAATTTATAGTGGTTATACTAAAAAAGAAAATTCTAAAGATTTTGAAATGGTTGTAAATCATTTAGAAAATATAAATGATCATTCTTATAAATAATTTCTTTCGTATTATTAACATTATAAATTATATATATAATAAATAAAAGAATTATATCAAATAATGTCTGGATATGATCATCAAGATTGGACACCTGTTGTTATTAGATCATCGCATATGGCAAATATAGCCAAGCAATCTGTCCAAAATCAACCGGGTACAAAAGAGTTTAAAAAACTAAATGACGATGATATTCCTATTTTGAATAAAATGACAAGAGAACAAGCTACTGCTTTAAGTCAAGCACGAGTAATAAAAGGTTTATCACAAAAAGATTTAGCAAAAGCATTAAATATTGATATATCAATAGTTAAAAAATATGAATGCTGTAATGTTGAAAACTTTAATAAAAAAATTTATAATAGGATGTTATTATTTCTTGGATGTAAACCTTAATTTTTATGACTTTTTTTACTATATTATTCAAAAAAGTACATAATTTTATTTTTATAAATTTTTAGAATAGTTTAATATATTTTGTAAATTATTTAAATTATGTACTCTTCTGAATATATTTAAAATATGATATAAAAATATTATAATATATTTAGATAAAATGGGGTCTTTAAATTCGGGGCTTTTAAAAGAAGAAGAAAATAAATTAGAAGATAAAAGAGATTTTAAATCTTATTATGATAAGTGTAATAATTTAGATAAATATAAATATACTATGAATGAATATTGGAAAAAAATTAAAACAGATAAAAATATTAAACGTGGTTAAAACCTGTACATATAAAAAATCGAAGTATACACACATATAAGTCATTCATATAAATGAATAATCAATTTAATTATTTATTTATATAAAAATAAAAAGAAAAAAACAGTTTTATTTTTACTGTTTTTTCTTTTTTGATTATTGTTACCAATTATGCCTGAATTTAATTTCTTTTTTACACCTTTGAACATTTAAAACACCGACCTAATCCAAATAATTTTTAGGTTTCCTTTTTCTCGTTGATGGTCGTTTTACATATTTTTCACTTCTATCATATGCTCCTCTTATTAGATTTTTATAAATATGTATTGGTATTTCATCTAATACATCTTTTACATTTTTAACTAATTCATCATATGTTAATCCCTTTTTCTTTTGTAATCGTGATTTCAATACATTAAAATATCCTTCTATCGCATTTGTATAATGTTGATATGGAACAGTATATAATAAATTATTATCCATTTTAATTACATCTTTTACAAGTTGATTTCTATGACTACTAGCATTATCTAAAATAATTAATTTATTTTTGTATTTTCCATTGATAAACTTATTAATAAAATCTACCATTCTATTACTATCAATATCCCCCTTTTTTATATACCTCATACCCAATAATACCTTTTGAAGAAATAGCAAATATTCCAGTATATTTTTTGAATACTTCTTGACTTTCAGTTTTGACTATACACCTTTTACCTAATTCTTTATAACATTTTCTTCTAATCATAAATGAGTTTAATGATGTTTCGTCAATACATATAATATCATCTAAGCTATATTGTTTTACCTTACTATAAATCTCGTTGATTTGATTTTTAATTACAATAGGTTTTTTATATCTTGTTTTTGGAACATGTCGTAATCGTGTTTGTTTTAGTGTTATATTAATATCTCTTACAACTCTACCTAAATGAACTCTTGATAGTGTTAAGTCTAGATATTTACTCTTTAATTTGACTAACAATTCATCCATTGTTATAGTTTTATTTTGTTTAAGTTGTAGCTTTATAAATGAAATATGACTATTAGTAATTTTATATGATGTATAATCTCTTTTCTTTCGTGTAATATTATTAGTAAATTTGTATTTATCTACTCATCTCATTAAACTTCTTTCAGAACAACCGAATATTTTACAGGTTTGCACTTGATTTTTAGAATGAGATAAATAGTATTTAACTGCTGATAATTTATAATCACTACTTTTATGCGTAGGCATTATAATATAATTTAACAATTTATAAAAAATGATTTAAATTAAATTACTTTAATATACTTAAAGAAATCAATATGCCTTCTGAACAAACAAACAGTGAAAAAGAAGTTGTAGAAAAACCAGCTAAACCAAAAATGTTTAAGATAAAAAAACTTATAATTATTGATGAGAAACAATCACAAGATGGCGAAATCGATGTGGATAAATATCATAAGTGGAGTGATAAATCAAAAGATGTACCATTTAAAAGTAGTCAAAAATGTGTAGGAAATGGTGAAGAAAAACTAGCAAAAGAACTTGATATACTAATGCCATTAGGAGGACAAAATAGCACGGTTGATTTAATTCATCCGAATATGGGAAACATTAGTGTAAAGGATATGACAAACGATGATTGTACATTAGGAACAGAGGGTTGTAATAATATGAGAAAGATATTTAGAACAATAATAAATTTGTTTGTTTGTTGGATTATAAAATATAAATCAAAATGTGAATTGGCAAATAAATTTTACAATGAGATTAACAAAAAATATGGTTCTTCAAGAACTACTATATTTTGTGGTATTGATAGATTAGAATTATCAAAGACTAATCTACAAAAATTAAATGAATTATTCAATGAAGTAAAAAAACACAAATCAGAAAAAAAATATGAAAGCTTAGAATCCGAATATATTAATGATATTGTTAATAGTTTAGGTGATAAATCTTTACAAGATATGTTGAATGAATGTGTTCGTAAAGAAGCAACCATAATGACATTAATTATAGTTGATGAAAAACAAGGATGGTTAATTGTGAAAGATATAAATAAATTATCTTGTCCAAGGATCACCCGTGGAGCTCCTAGAATAAATTATAATTGACTGTTTAATTCGTGTATTAAATTAGATAGAATAAATGAGAACTTTGGAGGAACTGCATTCCCTATTTGTCTATACATTGATGATATAGAACCTTCAAACATAAAGTCATCTGGAAATGTTTGAATTCTAGCATATTCTCTAACCGTCATTCGTCTTTTTTCACTTGGATGAACATTTATAACTGGTCCTCCATTTCCTCCTCCTCTTCCTGTAATAGTAGGAGATATTTTATTCCAATCTAATTTTCTATTTCCCATATAACCTGTAAGTTTTACTTTATGTTTTGTTCCGATATGTTGAATTTCTTCATTGTATTCAATCGGTAAATCACCAATCGCATCTTTTAATGTTTTTGTAATTTCTTGTTTTTCAACAGGCCATTCAAAATTAATTTTTTCAGAAATATCATTACGAGTTCCTATGAAGATAACTCTTTCTCTATTTTGAGGTATATCATACCATTTTACTTTAAACAATTTTGTATATACTTGATAACCACATTTCTCTAAATCTGAAACTATCATTTTAAATATCTTTCCTTTATGATTTTTCTTATCTAAATTATTTTCATAACCACCTAAACTTAATATGCCTTTAACATTTTCAAATATGAAATATTTAGGTTTTTTTTCTTTCAATAATCTGACTAGTTCTAAATAAAGTTTATTTCTATTATCCGTTTCTTTTCTATATAAATTTGCTACCGAGAATCCTTGACATGGAAATCCACCTGTAAGTATATCACAATCTGGAATAGTTTCTATTTTTGTTATATCTTTATAGATGGGTTTAAATTTATAATATTTTTCATAGGTATTACAAGAATCTTTATCAAAATCATTAACATATACAACATTGTATCTATCTGTTTGTTTATGAAATGCAAAATCTAATCCTCCACACCCAGCAAACATAGAAGCGACTCTAAGTTTAGGATTCACAATTTTAACTTCTTTTGGTGGTTGATGTTCCACTGTGTCTGTATTAACATTTACTTCTTCATTTTCAATAATCAATTTTTTATTATTTAATTCTTTTAATTTTTCTTCAACAGCATTATCTACAAGTGCCTTAATTTTATCAGCATTGTTTTCACAAGGTGTTTTGCGTCTATTATGAGAATCATAGTGAGATTTTTGAGAAAATTCTTTTCCACATCGTTCGCATGAATATTTAACCATTTTCGTTATATATTGTTATATATATATTTTATTTTTAAATCAATTTTTTTAAATTAACTTAAATTAACAATTTATGTTAATTCCCTAAATATTAGAAAGTTGGCGTTTTAAATGTTCAAAGGTGTAATTATAAGTTCTATCATATCATTATATATAAGATATTTCTGAAGAATGATCTATATATTCGCAAATTTCAGAAGGATAATCACCGTATCCATTTTCTTGGAATTATTGTTAACTGCTTCATGACATATAGATATGGTACAGTCAGTTGGTAGCTCGTGAATAGACATTCAAGAAATATTGAATAATGTGAAGTTTGATTTAAAACGCTTTTGATTATTTACTTATGTGTGTTCATATGTTCATAGTTTTTGTATACTATCTTATAATTTTTTCCTTTTTTTGCATTTTTCTGAATAAATTTATCTAGGATAAAAATGTCCTATTATTTTCAAAATATAAAAAAAACTGATTAAAAAGTCTAAGAAATCTATCACCAACAAAGGTAAAACACACAGTCGCAAAGAATCAAGTTCAAAGCCACTTTACAAATTTAAAATGACCATTGTTTCCGCAATCGTTTCCGAGTTCGTCTCTAATGTTGACACTGACAAGGAGTATGGACTTGCCGAGATCAAGGCTATCCTTTCCACTGCTTACAAAACTGTTAAGGCTGCTAATGCTCCTGCTAAGGCTTCTAAGACAGTCAAGAAGGCATCTAAGGGTTCTGACGGCGATGCATCGTCTGATAACGATGAGAAGACCAAGAAGAAGAGGGTAAAGCGCGAACGCGATGCTGATGGTAACATTATCAAGAAGCGTGCTCCGTCTGCTTACAATATCTTTGTAGCCGAGAAGATTGCTGAGATTAAGAAGGAGAACCCAGATCTTAACTCCAAAGATGCTTTTAAGCAAGCTATTGAAGCTTGGAATAAGCAGAAGGCAGATAAGGCGGCTGAATCAGTAAACGAGGAAGAAGAAGTTGTCGTGGAAGAAGACAACGAGTAAAAAAAATTATAATCAAAAAAAACAAAAAAAGTCAAACAACTTTTTTCGTTTTTATCTTTATATCTTTTTGTATATTATTATGATGTCTATATTTAGTAAAATTAGAGCAAATGTCCAAAGGGTAATATACATATAATTATATATGTGTCAATATGTTGCATATTTTCTAGAATAATAAAATGGAAAAAACAGAATTTTACCTGTTTCTTCTGATTTTTTTGGTTTTTTTGATTATATTTGGTTATCTAAGCACACTCAATTGAATGAGCTTTAAAAGCCTCTACAATATCTTCTTGATTAATTGTTTTAACAACACCATCTCCTGTTATACGCCAATTAGATTCAAATCCAATAGAATCCTTAATAATTAGCTCAACAATCTCTTTCTCAAGTCCATAATCCTCTGTAGCTAGGATTTCACAGATTTCAATATAAGGAGAATTAAGTCCAATCTTCTGGAAATCGTGAAACAGCTTCATAGAATTTGAGATACCATACTCGCAAATGAATGCGTTAATGTCTTTTTTTGTCATATTCATTCTAATGTAATTACTGATGATGTCTTGAATTTGTTCACTATCTTCATTATCAGAAAGATCTGGCATTATAGTGAGTCCTTTATCGGAAATAAGTCCTGCTATGGTCTGTGTATGCTTATTGATAACAGACATTGTTGGTTCGTAATTCTTGTCAAATATAGCAGCAAAGATAGGGTTTGATGCGATAGCCGATGAGTTCATTATAGAGGGTTTTACCTTTATGTGATGATATTTAGTTTATCACCATAATCAATTTTTTTTATTTTAAGGCATTTTCAGAACATTTTTATTTTAAGTAAAAATTGGAATAAAAATGTTCTGATTTGTTCTGATTAATTTTAAAAATTTGACAGTCTTTCATTATCTTTTTAGCTTACTTTAACATATACAAGGTACTCAATTTAATCAATTGGTTTATTTATAAAATGGCATTGGTAGCTAGTATTCCTATTAATCAAGTTTGCTGTGCTGAATCAGAAAATGAATGTCCAATTTGCTTTCACGATATGCTGTTTCCTAAACAGGTTCCGTGTTGTAAGAGGCGCTTTCACGAAGACTGTTTGAACAAATGGTATGCTAAATCTCCAACTTGTCCTAATTGTCGTGCATCAAAAAAAAAGGGTATTGATCCTAAATCCCCTTATTTTATGTTACAGCTATTCTATAATTACTATAACAGAGAAAACAAAAATATGATTATTCCCAAAACAGTTGGAATAGATAAAGATATTGATGAAATCTGTAATAAGTATGCTTATTATAGGCGCATTGAGTTTATCGAAAAATATCAAGGAAAGATGATTAATGAGTTAGCTAAGCTATACAAAAACCGAAACTCCCAGAGATTTAATGAGGAAATCAATCATTATATTGATAACCCTGTTCCAAAGAAGCGAGGTCGCCCCCTTGGTTCAAAGAATAAGCCAAAAAACCCATTAGAAATCATGGTAAAGAAGGAAAGCTGGCAAGAAAAAGAGAAAAAAGAACGTGAAAATAGAATAGTAAATATGATAAAGGAGTATAACATAATTGGAAAAAGGAAGCAACAACAAGAAGAGCTAAACCAAGCGATAGCTAAGAAGAAGGAAGATGAGTGTATCGCAAAGGAAGAGCTAGAATCAAACCAAGTTAAGATGGCTGGTAATGCTGCTCTTAAAAGGGCAATTATCGGTATTCTTGATAAAGGCGGATATGATAAATAAAAATAATAAGAAATAGAACAAGGATAAACAAAAAAGAAAAGGCTTAATAGGCTTTTTTTGTCATTATATTTGTCTAATTTAAAATTCAAATTTATTTAGGATAAAAATGTCCTATTATTTTCAAAATATAAAAAAAACTGATTAAAAAGTCTAGGAAATTTATCACCAACAAAGGTAAAACACACAGTCGCAAAGAATCAAGTTCAAAGCCACTTTACAAATTTAAAATGACCATCGTTTCCGCAATCGTTTCCGAGTTCGTCTCTAATGTTGACACTGACAAGGAGTATGGACTTGCCGAGATCAAGGCTATCCTTTCCACTGCTTACAAAACTGTTAAGGCTGCTAATGCTCCTGCTAAGGCTTCTAAGACAGTCAAGAAGGCATCTAAGGGTTCTGACGGCGATGCATCGTCTGATAACGATGAGAAGACCAAGAAGAAGAGGGTAAAGCGCGAACGCGATGCTGATGGTAACATTATCAAGAAGCGTGCTCCGTCTGCTTACAATATCTTTGTAGCCGAGAAGATTGCTGAGATTAAGAAGGAGAACCCAGATCTTAACTCCAAAGATGCTTTTAAGCAAGCTATTGAAGCTTGGAATAAGCAGAAGGCAGATAAGGCGGCTGAATCAGTAAACGAGGAAGAAGAAGTTGTCGCGGAAGAAGACAACGAGTAAAAAAATTATAATCAAAAACAAAAAAAGTCAAACAACTTTTTTTGTTTTTATAAAAATGTATCAAAATATTAATAAAAATATAAAAATTGATTAAAAATTTAAGTAAATTATTATTACCAAACACTTCTAAATATGGGAGCAGGTAGTTCGTCTTATCACGATAATCAGGAGGCTTATGTTTCAAAACATTATAATTCTGTAAAAGAAAAACTTAAAGGAACTAAATATTGCAACGGAAGCGATTATACAAGTTGCCAGATTAAATCTAAGCTTCGTCAAGAATATAATACGCGAGGTTATTCTAGAAATTCAATATATGAAAAAGACGCATATATTTCAGATTCTATATGGAAAAATACAGGAAGTAGATATTAAATAATTAAATTTGCTTGTTATAATTAAATAAAAAAAACAAAAAAAATATTTTTTTACTTTATTATATGTAAATAGAGAATATATATAACATGACTTTATCTGTTATGTTAAAGATATTATTTGTATTAACACCTCTTATATTAGGTTTTGCTATAAGCGCTTTTTTTAAACCAACTGAATGGTATAAAAATCTTCAAAAACCGGAATATATACCTCCCTCTGTAGTTTTTTCAATTGTATGGTCTATACTTTATTTATTATTTGGTATTTCTATGTATTATGGTATATATTATAAAAAGTTGATATATTGGATAATACCTATTTTTCATTTAATAGTTAATATGTTATTTAGCCCTGTTATGTTTGGAATAAATAATCTTTTATGGGCGTTTATTATTACTGTAATGACTCTTGTTACTTGTATAATGATAATGTGGCAATTCTATATTACTAAAAGCAATATGATATCTATTTATCTATTGATACCTTATTTATTATGGCTTATGTTTGCGACATATTTAGCATATGATATATATATGTTAAACAAAATATAGAAAATACATTGTATATATAATATTTGTAATAACTAGAAACCTGTAATAAAATGATAACAAAGTCAATATATAATGCCAATGATATACAATATATTTTTATTGTTATGGTAATATTATTAGTTGTTGATGGTGTTTGGTTATATATAATGAAAGATACATTTGGTAAATTAATAAAAGATATTCAGTCAGCGCCTCTTAAATTAAGAATAGCACCAGCAATTATTGCTTATATAGCAATGACACTTGGATTATATCATTTTGTAATAAAAGAAAAAAAATCAGTGATCCATGCTGTATTTCTAGGTATTTTTATGAATACGGTATATGAATGTACAAATTATGCGACATTTAATAAATGGTCAGTTGATGTTGTTGTAAAAGATATTTTATGGGGAGGTGCGATGTTTGGAATTACTATTGTGATATTTTATAGTATTTATAATGCTATGAATAATGATAAAATACCTATTTTATAAATTTTATAAAAAATTTGTTTAAGAATGTTAATAATTTTAATTTATTTTTTTTTGAATATAATAACGTATGTTTTGTTATTACCATACTCTAAAATATAAAATTATATTATTTATAAATAGTATTTTATATGAATTTATATCCTAAATACGAACCAATGAAATGGAATAAAAATTTTTATATTAGAAAAAGTCATAATTGCTATGCTTATGCTCTTAATCTAATATACCCAGAATATATAGAATTATGTAAAAAAAATAATTTAGGAAACGGGGAATATTGTAAATTAGTAAGACCTCAACCAGGATTATATTCTGGATATAAAAAAATAAAGAAAAATGCAAATATTGAAAAAAGGATGTTGAAAGACAACCCATATATTAAAAAAGCAGATTATTATTCTTCTTGTCCTTCAAATTATTATAAAATTGCTTTATTTGCAGAGAGAAATAAAAAGATAAATTATCATTTTTATAGAGAAGATAAAAATAAATTATGGAGTCATAAAGACGGATGGACAAAAGCAACAAATAAAGATTTAAGTGGTAACATAATAAAAGATCCTGCTAAATGTGATAGGGGTATATATAATTTATTTATAGGATATTATTTTGTACCAATAGACCCTAAATTGAAAAATATGGCTAATTATTATACAATGTAGAGTCTATATATATTGTTTAATATAATATTTGCTGATACTGGATTATTTTCTATAATAATAAAAAGAGTACATAATTTTTATTTTTATAAAAATATATTAAACTACTCTAAAAATCTAAAAAAATAAAATTATGTACTTTTTTAAATTATGACAATGTAAGTAAATAAAGAGTTCTATTAAGAGCACCTTTCATCTCATCGCGGATATTTAGAAGTTCAGTATCTTTTTCACTTATATATTCCATAATATCTTTTATAAGAAAGTTAATACAAAGATTTATAAAAGAAATAAGTTTTTCGTTACTTTCGCTATTCATTTTATAATATACTATATCTTGCTTATCTGTTATCATAGGACGCCCATAAATACCTATATAAATCTCTAAAAATTTATCATATAGATCATTTATTTCATCATAAAGTTTATCAGTTGCTTTATGAGCTGCAAAAGATGTTGTTGTAAGATGAGCTACTTTAATATTTATTAACATTTCAAAAAAGAAATTCATTAAAGGTTTTTTGCCATCTTTTAATATCTTCTTTTTACCCATTATATTTCTATTATAAGGATAATATAATAATTATTAATATTTATAATATTATTTTGGCATTTATAAAAAAATTTGATAAATGTAGATTTTTATAAATATATTAGTTATAAACTTATTCAAAATGGCTATATGTGATATTTTATTCACGGTTTCTAATATTCTCAACAAAAATACCAAAGAAGATGTGAATGGTCTTTACAATCTTTCACAGACCTGCAAAGAAATGAACAATATTGTAAATATAAATACTGATTATAATGTTCTCAAAAAATTGGCAAATTTTAACAGTCCAAGTGAAGCAGTCTGTAAAACTATTTATAAAGTCATTGACTCTATATATGATACAAGGGAAATAGAAATCAAAAATATTGTCAAAATAGCACTTGACAAAGTTGCTTATATAATTCCTTATCTTAGCAATAATGATATATGTGATATAAATGTTGAGTTATGCTCATTATATTTGGATTGGAATGACACGATTATTCCTGGAAAATATAGTGATAAAATTCTCATTGAAGGTAAAATTCTGCATAATTTTATTAGAAATATAGACAACCATTATGAATTTCATCTCTTGTTACCATTTCAAAACAACCAGTGTTTTGCACAATACAAAGAAGGTTTCATAAATTGGCTTTGTATACTTGACACGCTTCAAGATTTAGAATAAATTGCACGATTTCATATGTAATATTTAATTTAATATAGTTTCTATTACAAATAAAATTTGATATAAAAATATAATTATATGTTATATATAACTAGACAATGAAAGTAGTCAAAAGAAATGGTGAGACAGAAGATGTTAGTTTTGATAAAGTTCTTAACAGATTAAAGAAGATTTCAGGAGATATTAAAATTGATACTACCGAAATTGCTCAAAAAGTATGCTCGCGTATTTATGATGGTGTTAAAACAGCCGAGCTAGACGAGCTTGCAGCATATCTTTGTAGTAGTATGTCAATTGAAAATCCAGAATATGCTGTTTTAGCATCTCGCATCATTGTATCTAATCATCAAAAAAATACTTCTCCTTCTTTTAGCGAGACTATTGCTATATTATATAGCAATAAAGATGTTCATGGTGAACCTTCACCATGTGTATCAGATGAAGTATATAATATTGTAAATAAATACACAGAAAAATTAAATTCCTATATTGACTATTCAAGAGACTTTCTATTTGATTATTTTGGTTTTAAAACATTAGAAAGATCATATCTTATTAAAGTTAATAAAAAAATAGTAGAAAGACCCCAGCATATGTGGATGCGTGTTGCGATTGGTATTCATGGCGATGATATAAAAGAAGTCCTAAATACGTATGACTTAATGAGTAAGAAGTATTTTACTCATGCCACACCTACTCTATTTAATTCAGGTACTAATAGTCCTCAGCTAAGTAGCTGTTTCTTATCTAGTATGAATGATGATAGTGTAAGTGGTATTTATGAATCGTTAAAAGAAATGGCGCTTATTTCTAAATATGCTGGAGGTATTGGAATTCATATTCATCAAATAAGAGGCAAAGGAAGCCATATTCGCGGTAATAATGGTGTTTCTAATGGTATTATTCCAATGCTTCGCGTATTTAATAATACTGCCAGATATATTGATCAAGCCGGAAAAAGACAAGGTAGTATTGCTGTATATCTAGAGCCATGGCACACTGATGTAGAAGCTTTTCTTGATCTTAAAAAGAATCATGGTAATGAAGAAGATAGATGCCGTGATCTATTCTTAGCTTTATGGATTCCTGACCTATTTATGGAAAGAGTAAAAAATGATGGAAAATGGAGTTTAATGTGTCCTGATCAATGTCGCGGTCTAAGCGATGTATATGGAGACGATTTTAAAACACTATATGAAAAATATGAGAATGAAGGTAAATTTATTAGACAAATTAATGCTCAGGATCTTTGGTTTAAAATTTTAGAATCACAAATTGAACAAGGAGTTCCTTACATCCTATTCAAGGATGCTGCAAATAAAAAAAGTAATCAACAGAATCTAGGAACTATTAAATCAAGCAATCTATGTGCCGAAATTATTATTTATTCTTCACCAGAAGAAACGGGTGTATGTAATCTTGCTTCTATATGTCTTCCATCATTTGTTGAAAAAACTGAAGATGGAACTACGGTATATAATTTTGAAAAACTACATGATACAGTTAAAGTAATTACTAAAAATTTAAATAAAGTTATTGATAGAAATTTCTATCCTCTTGAAAAAGCTAGAGTTTCTAATCTAAGACATAGACCTATTGGAATTGGAGTTCAAGGTCTTGCTGATGTCTTTATTCAACTAAGATATCCTTTTGAAAGTGCAGAGGCTAAACAACTAAATAAAGATATTTTTGAAACAATCTATCACGGAGCAACAGAAGGTTCTATGGAAATCTCACAAAAAAGAGCAGAAATAATTAAAGAAATGATGAAGAATTCCGATACAAATATTTATAAATATGTAAATGAATTTGAAAAAGAAATTATAAATAGCAAGTATCCAGGTGCTTATAGTTCTTTTGAAGGAAGTCCAATTTCACAAGGTAAATTCCAGTTTGACTTATGGGGCAAAGAGCCATCAAATAGATACGATTGGAATAAACTAAGAGAAGAAATAATGACTCACGGTATTAGAAACAGTCTTCTTATTTCTCCTATGCCTACTGCATCTACATCGCAAATTATGGGATTCAACGAGAGCTTTGAACCTTTTACAAATAACATCTTTCAGCGCAAGACACTAAGTGGCGAGTTTATTGTAATTAATAAATACCTTGTTAATGATCTTATTAAAATAGGACTGTGGGATAAAAATATGAAAGACACTATTATTCTTAATAATGGAAGTATTCAAAATATTGACAGTATTCCTAATGATGTCAAGGAACTCTATAAAACTACTTGGGAAATTAAACAGAAAAATGTCATTGATATGTCTGCTGATCGTGGTATTTATATTTGCCAGACACAAAGTCTTAATATCTTTATGGAAGAACCTGATTTTCAAAAACTATCTAGTATGCACTTCTATTCTTGGTCTATTGGTCTCAAAACAGGATCGTATTATTTAAGAACAAGACCTAGAGCCCAAACCCAACAATTTACTATTGATCCTGAATTTATTAAAAATAATAAGAAAAAATGTGTAGAGGAAAATGATGGCACATGTATGATGTGCTCAGCATAAAATCTTAGCAGAAATATAATGATATAAAAAATAAATATGTATATATATTATATAATATATCAATGAACACTGAACTACTACTAACCGAAGAAGAAAATAGACTTACTATTTTTCCTATTAAACACAATAATATATGGGAAATGTATAAAAAAGCCGTCAGTTCATTTTGGAGCGTAGAGGAGATTGATTTAAGCAAAGACATAGATCATTTCAATAGCCTTAGTAATAATGAGAAATTCTTTATTAAAAATATTCTAGCTTTTTTTAGTTCAAGTGATACAATTGTAAATATAAATTTAGGGGAAAGGTTTTTATCAGAAGTGAAACCATTAGAAGCTAAATTCTTTTATGGTTTCCAGATGGCTATAGAGAATATTCATAGTGAAACATATTCTCTTTTAATTGATACTTATATTAAAGATCCCGTAGAAAAAGATAAGTGTTTTAATGCGATACAAACTTTTCCTTGTATTAAAAAGAAGGCTGATTGGTGTTTTAAGTGGATTGATGATAAGGATTCAACTTTTTCACAGAGACTTATTGCCTTTGCCATTGTAGAAGGTGTCTTTTTTAGCGGAGCATTCTGTAGTATTTTTTGGCTTAAGGAAAGAGGTCTAATGCCTGGTCTCGCTTTTTCTAATGAATTAATCAGCAGAGATGAAGGTATGCACGTAGAATTTGCAGTTCTTCTTTATTCAATGATTGAGAATAAATTATCAGAACAAAAAGTTCATGAGATTATGAAAGAGGCTGTAGAACTAGAAAAAGAATTTATTACTGAAAGTATTCCTTGTAGTATGCTTGGTATGAATGCTGATTTGATGAAAAATTATATTCAATACGTAGGCGATAGATTACTTTCGCAATTAAATTATTCTAAAATTTGGAATGTTAATAATCCTTTTCCATTTATGGAGAGAATATCCATAGAGACAAAAGCAAATTTCTTTGAAGGTCGTGTATCACAATATAGTAAAGCAAATGTAGGAACAAAACAATCACACGCTGAACTAAGAAAATTTACTATTGATGCTGACTTTTAAGAATATTATTTTAATATATGCTGTATTTTTCTGTAAAATCTTGCCATTCTTTTATAATATAAGGGTCTTTCATAATAGAATGTTTATTTTTATAATTTTGTTTTTGTGATGATATCCAATTTCCTAGAGATTTGATTTCTTTATTTTTATCAATTTTTGATGGTAATATATTATATTCTTTAATATAATCTTCTACTTTTCTTTTATTATCAAACCAAATTTTTTCATTTGACATAAAGAATGTTGTATATTTTTCTATAAATTCACCCCATTCTTTTCTTATTAGAATGTCTTTCATAATTTGTTTATTATTTTTGTAATTTTGTTTTTGAGTTCCTATCCAATATCCAAGTGTTTTGATTTTACAGGAGGACTTATTACACACCCATAAGAACCTTTACCAATTAAAGACATAATCTATAAATATATATTTTAATTATTTTTTGAAATATTGCAGTAATTTACATAAATTTTTTAGACATTAAA
>Ga0209653_1000060_pt1 | contig 89957 bp, 88 predicted proteins | sample SaaInl6LU_22_DNA_FD_184644 | JGI IMG/M metagenome (GOLD analysis project Ga0209653, IMG submission 184644) | Marine microbial communities from expanding oxygen minimum zones in the Saanich Inlet - ESP_116LU_22_DNA (SPAdes) (version 2) | ecosystem: Environmental > Aquatic > Marine > Intertidal... | reverse complement strand
TTTCTCGTCCTGGCCAACAGGGCAATCAAAAAGGATGAAGATCTCGTAAAATCTGCTGATCGTTTGCGTTAAAACCGGATATCTTAGTAGTATTAGTGCGGAAAAAGCTCAGGGAAACCTGGGCTTTTTCTATTTACTGACCGCTCCTCGGGTGCCAAATTCAATCACCTGTAGGTTTTGAATTTGATCTTTCTCTATTTCGAATTGTAAGCCGGTACGAACTTTGTGAAATCCGTGCGTTCCAGCAGCTCCAGGATTCATATGTAAATGACCGTACTGCTTATCATTCATGACCTTTAAAAGGTGAGAATGTCCGCAGATTACAAGCTGTGGCTGGTGTTGTTCTATTAAAGATCTGACTCTTGGGTGGTATCGCTTTGGGTACCCGGCAATATGAGTCATTAATACTTTGACAGATTCACACTGAAATATTAGATCTTCAGGATATTGGCTGCGTTGAAGGTGATCATCAATATTTCCATAAACCGCTTTAAATGATGATACCTTTTTGATCGCATCACTCACTGTGGTACTCCCTATATCTCCTGCATGCCAGGTCTCGTCTGCTGTGCTGGCGTAGTGAAGTATCCGATCATCACAGTAAGAATGCGTGTCGGATAGCAAGAAGATTCTGGTCATGGTAATGTATCTTTGCCTTCAAAGATAATTCTTGCTTTGCGTTATTTCATTCAAATAGCATTTAACGGGTCTGAATACCATGGCTGGCAAAGGCAGCCTAACGCTTTTAGCGTACAGGAGGCTTTGGAGGAGGCTTTAAGTGCGCTGCTAGCTTCTGAAATTTCTATTGTAGGTGCTGGTCGTACCGATGCCGGAGTTCACGCCGAACAGATTTATGCTCATTTTGATTACGAGAACCTTCTTGATTTGGCAGATTTAACTCATAAACTCAATCGTTTTTTATCGAAAAGTATTGCCGTGCGAAATATTCGAAAAGTGTCAAAAGAAGCACATGCACGTTTTGATGCTACTTCAAGGTCTTATCGTTACCTGATTGAGACTGAGAAAAATCCGTTCAATACTGATTTTACACACTTTGTAGGACTACCCCTAGACGTTGATCAGATGAATCGAGCAACCGAACTCCTTATCGGTAAGCAAGATTTTGAATGTTTTTCTCGAACACATACCGATGTTAAAACTTTCATTTGTGATATTAAAGCGGCATCATTTTCGAAAGAAGGAAGTTTGATTCGATTTGAAATTACCGCCGACCGTTTTCTAAGAAATATGGTGCGCGCTGTAGTCGGCTCACTGTTAGAGGTGGGATTAGGTAAGCGGTCTCCCGAATGGATCCAAGAACTCATTCGGTCTAAATCTCGATCGAAGGCCGGAGCATCCGCACCTGCAAAAGGATTATCTTTAACCGCTGTGAATTACCCCAATTCAATCTGGAATGAGTAAAAAAGAGGCTTCGGCTAAGAAATCTTTTGATATAAACCTTTTTTCGAGAATATTCTCGTACACCACGCCTTATCGTGGAATTTTTATAATATCGGTCCTTTCAGCGATTTTGATCTCCGCTTTTTCGGTCTTAACCCCTTCCTTAGTGGGTCGCCTGATTGATGAGGCGATTACCCAGCAAAATGCTGAATTATTACTTCAGCTGATTATCGCGATGGCCGCAGTTTTATTTGGAGAAGTTCTCTTTCAATTACTTTTTACCTACACGGCAAATTTACTTGGTGAGTCGATTATTAAGGATTTAAGGACTCATCTGTTTTCTAGAATGATTCGATTTCGAATGACTTATTTCGATAAGTCATCTGTTGGGATTTTGGTAACCCGTGCAGTATCAGATATGCAAAAGATCGGAGAGATTTTTAGTCAAGGATTTTTCATGATTATAGCCGATGTCCTCAAGATGCTTGTCGTTGCTACCGTTATGCTTGTTATGAATTGGAAATTAGCCTTACTGGTATTTTCAATCATGCCATTAATCCTCTATGCTACTCGTTGGTTTCAAAAATCGATGAAGGTTGCATTTGTTGAGGTTCGTACTCAGATCGCTGCCTTAAATTCGTTTGTACAAGAGCGCCTTGCTGGTATTAGAGTGTTGCAATTATTTCATCGTGAGGCTGAAGAGGCTAAAGCATTTAGAGCAATTAATCTGAAGCATCAGGATGCCTGGTTAAAAACTGTATGGTATAACTCTATCTTTTTTGCTATCGCTGAATTATTGGCATCCATAACCGTTGGTTTAATTGTATGGTACGGTGGTGTTCAAAATGTTGGGGGTATTTCACCCGAGAAGTATGGAGATATCTTTACTTTCATTCTTTTATCCTCATTGCTTTTTAGACCTCTACGACATATTGCAGACAAGTTTAATGTTCTTCAGATGGGTATGGTTGCTGCTGGGAGGGTATTTGCTATTCTAGACGACACTGAGCAATTAGAAGTGGAAGGCGATACAGAGTTAGATGAAGTACAAGGAAAGGTAACTTTTAAAGATGTCGTATTTGCATACGAGCCTGAAAAGCCTGTCTTAAGAGGAGTCAATTTCAATATCGAACCTGGGCAGTGCATTGCTGTAGTTGGAGCTACTGGTGCTGGTAAGTCTACGCTAATTAATTTGCTCAATCGTTTTTACGAAATAGAGAAAGGAACTATCGAGATTGATGATCTGGATATTCGTCAAATGACATTGAAAGGATTGCGCTCACACATTTCAGTGGTACTTCAAGATGTGTTTTTATTCGCAGATACCATTGAAAAGAATATCACCCTAGGAGATCCTAATATTACCCTTGAATCGGTCATTGATGCGGCTAAATCTATTGGAGTACACGATTTTATAAGTGCTCTTCCGGGCGGATATCATTTCGAAATTAATGAACGTGGTAGTACATTGTCAAGTGGTCAGCGACAACTCATATCCTTTCTAAGAGCCTATGTAGCTAACCCTAGTATTCTAGTTCTTGATGAGGCAACTTCATCTATTGATACCTATGCTGAACAGCTTATTCAGCGCGCTACAGAAAAGATAACAGAGGGTAGAACTTCAATTATCATCGCTCATCGATTAGCCACGGTACAAAAAGCAGATGTAATTCTTGTAATGGATCAAGGCCAGGTGGTGGAGCGCGGCTCGCATGAGGAGTTGTTGTCTGAGAAGGGAATTTATCACCAATTGTATCAAGCCCAATTCGCGGTACTTACTGAAGCCTAGCTCGCTAAATCTCTTTTGATCTTGGCGGCAAGTACCTGATCACTATCAAAGTTGATAAAGCTTCGATTTCTAACATACGCGATTTCTCCTCGTTCTTCACTTACGACTAAACAGATCGCATCGGTGTTTTCTGTAATACCTAAGGCTGCTTTATGTCTTAAACCGTAATGAGCGGGGATATCAGAAGCATTACTCACTGGAAGAATAACTCTGGTAGCGGTTATGCGATTACCTTGAATAATCGCAGCTCCATCGTGAAGTGGACTGTTTTTGTAGAAGATACTTTCTAAAATGGGTGCATTTATTTCAATATTCATTCGATCTCCAGAAGCCTTTAAAAATTCTAAACTACTATTTCTCTCGATCACAATTAGTGCGCCCAAACGCTGCTGACTAAGATGCTTACATGCGGTGATTAACGCCTCTACATTGACTTCAGGTTCTGCAGGTTTATTGCCATAGAATCTGAAGAATCGACTCATTGTTTTGGTAGAGAATTTACCCGAACCGAGTACTAACAAGAATTTTCGTATTTCTTGCTGAAATACTACGACTAGAACGATGAAACCTACCTGCATGAATCCGCCTACAAGGCTACTGATCATCTTCATTTCAAGTAGTTTCGTTACGTTCCAGAAAGTCCATACAATCACTAATCCTAAGAAAATATTGATGGCTACGGTTCCCTTTACAATTCTGTAAATGTTGTACAAAAGAAGCGCAACAAGCAGTATGTCAAGCGCGTCTGTTATTTTGAAATCGATAAACTCGAAAGGATTCACTGTTGAAATTTGGTTGAGTTGAAAGTTACAAATTTTGAGATAGTGTAACACACTCAACAGCTTCCTTTACATCGTGCACCCGTAAAATGGATGCGCCGTTTTGTAATGCGATCATATTCAGTGCAGTTGTGCCATTGAGTGCTTCAGATGCAGTTGTGCCAAGGGTTTTATAAATCATCGACTTTCGGCTTAGACCAATTAAAATCGGACAATCTAGCAGTTTGAATTCTTCAAGTTCTCTGAGTATTTTAAAATTCTGTTCAACATTTTTTGCAAAACCAAACCCTGGATCGATAATGACATCATGTATGTGGAGTTCTGTGCATTGCTTGATAAGACTAGAGAAATACATTCTCATTTCAACAATTAAGTCATCATACTGACAAAGGTCTTTCATAGTTTGAGAGGTTCCTTTCATGTGCATTCCGATATAGGGAACCTTATGTTTGGCTACCACTTCTAAAATACTAGGATCTATTTGTGATCCACTGATATCATTAATCATTGCCGCACCTGATTCTAAACATGCGTCTGCTACTGAAGATCTAAAGGTGTCTATAGATAGTGGGGCTTCTGGAAACTCCTTAGTGAGTAATTCAACTACTGGTAAAACTCTTCCTAATTCGTCCTCCTCTGAAATGTGATCGGCACCAGGTCTCGACGAATATCCGCCTAAATCGAGTGCAAAAGCTCCATCTTTTAGGTGCTTCTCAGCTAACTTTAAAATTTGACTGTCGAACTTTAATTGGCCTCCATCATAGAATGAATCCGGAGTAAGATTTAGAATACCCATCACTTTTGGAGTGCTGAGGTCAATCAGTCGTTTTTTCAAAAGAATTGTCATCTGATACCTTTATATTTGAACGATTGTTTTTTAACTGCCTCTAAGTTACGGCAACCCTTAAAGATAATATAGCTATGGCGGATACCTCTGCTGAATTTGATTCGATTATCAACCAGTGTCTAGCACTCTTTGAAAAGAAATCCTATGACTACGGTACGGCTTGGCGCATTTTACGGTTACCATCTTTAACCGATCAAATCTTCATCAAGGCTCAGCGCATTAGGAGTTTACAGACGCTCTCTGAACGAAAGGTAGAGGAGGGTGAGGTATCAGAGTTTATTGGTATCATTAATTATTGCATTATGGCACTTATTCAGATTGACCTTGGCGTCGCTGAAAATCCAGATATCGATGCTGAAAGAGCTGTGGGACTCTACAAAGAAAAGGCCGATCGTTGCAAACAATTAATGATGGATAAGAATCACGATTATGGGGAGGCATGGAGAGAAATGCGTGTGAGTTCGCTCACTGATCTTATCTTACAAAAATTACTCCGGGTAAAACAGATCGAAGATAAGCAAGGAAAAACCTTGGTAAGCGAGGGAGTCGATGCGAATTACCAAGACATGTTGAACTATGCAGTATTTGCACTTATACACTTAGAGCAAGCATGAAGATAGTTGTATCGATCATGAGAGTGTTTGTTGGGCTTCTATTTATAATCTCGGGGCTCATCAAGCTGAATGATCCATTAGGTTTTTCGTTTAAGTTGGATGAATATTTTAGTCCGGCGGTTTTCAACCTAGACTTTCTCTCTGTTTTTTCTCTTCCGTTAGCGGTTTTTTTAGTCATCCTTGAGGTATTACTTGGTGTAGCACTTCTGCTTGGTATTTGGAGACGATTCGTTGTCTTTAATTTATTGGGCCTAATCACTTTTTTCACCTTTTTAACCTTTTATTCGGCCTACTACAATAAAGTAACTGATTGTGGCTGTTTCGGGGATGCGATTAAACTTACCCCTTGGGAATCTTTTACTAAAGATGTCATTTTACTGGTTGCTATTCTGATTCTATATTGGGGGTATAGGCATATTAACTATTGGGTGTCTCACCGATGGTCTGTTCGCCTAATGAGCCTTTCTTTTATAGGGTCAATGTTTTTAGGGTATTGGGTGCTTAATCACTTGCCTTTAGTTGATTTTCGTCCCTATAAAATCGGTTTTTCAATTCCTGAGCAGATGGAAATTCCTGATGATGCTCCAGCAGAAGAATACCGTTACATCTGGACTTTTGAGCGTGATGGAACTGTTTTTGAAGAAATTACCTCAGGTGGCTTTCCTGATATTTCTGATGCTAATTTTACAGGAAGTGTAAAAACAGAATTGGTTCAGGCTGCTTTCGAACCTCCTATTCATGATTTTACAATGATGTTAGGTGGAGAAGATTATATCTCGAGCCTATTGAGTGAGGAAAAGTCGATCTTAATCACTTCGTACGATTTTGAATCAGCTTCATTGAATGACTTCGATATAGTTGTCAATTTTGCCGAGGAAAAAGCAGCTGAAGGATATGTGATTTATGGTATGACAGCCGCTTCAGATAGCAGTGTAGATAAATTCTATGAAGAATACGGTACGGTGATTCGCTGGTACCAATGTGATCAAACAACAGTGAAGACAATTGTTCGATCAAATCCTGGTCTACTTTGGCTTAACCAAGGTGTAATCACCGATAAAAAACATATAAACGACATCTAATAATCATCAAAATAAGAATAAATGAGAACTCCAATTGTAGCGGGTAACTGGAAAATGAATAAGAATTTAAGTGAAACGAAGTCTCTGTTATCAGAGTTAGCTTCAGTGAGCTTACCATCTAACGTTGAGGTAGTGGTTGCTCCTTCTTTCGTGGTATTAGAGAGTGCTATAAATGCTACATCAAATACAAAAATTGCTGTTGCTGCTCAAAATGTAAATGCCGCTGCAAATGGGGCTTTTACCGGAGAAACTTCACTTGATATGCTTCAATCTATCGGAGTTAATCAGGTAATTTTAGGTCATTCAGAGCGTCGTGATATCTACGGGGAAACGGATGAAATTATCAATGAAAAGGTGCTCCAATCGATTGAGGCTGGTTTTCGTGTAATTTTTTGTTTTGGAGAACAGCTTTCAGAGCGAAAAAATGGGTCTCACTTTGACATCGTTTCTAAGCAACTTAGCTCTGGACTGAAGGGAGTGACTGCCGAGCAAATGAATCAAGTGGTTTTAGCTTATGAGCCTGTTTGGGCTATTGGTACTGGAGAGACTGCTTCGCCAGAGCAAGCTCAAGAAATGCATGCACACATTAGATCATTCTTAAGTGATGCCTATTCAACCGAGGTTGCTTCAAAAATTCGAATCCTTTATGGAGGAAGCGTGAAGCCAGGAAACGCAAAGGATCTTTTTGCTAATCCTGATATTGACGGAGGTCTAATTGGAGGTGCTTCACTAGTTGCGTCAGACTTTTTGGCTATCGTTGCTGCTGCGGAGTAATGAGTGCTGATCCTGTATATTTCGAATTCACTTTTACGGTTATGCCTCTGGAGCCTATTCGGGATGTATTGGTAGATGAGCTTTCAGCATTGCCTTTTGATACCTTTTTAGAAACAGAAGAAGGGGTCAAGGCTTATGTAGATCAATCGCTTTTTAATGCGAATGAGTTAAATGCTGTCGATCACTTTCCCTACACAACTAGCATTGCAGAATCTATTGAGTGGACGATAAGTGAAATTCAACAGGAAAATTGGAACGCTAAATGGGAGTCTGATTTTAAGCCCATTGTGGTTGCAGATCGTGTATCGGTTATAGCACCCTTTCATGACCCGATCAAGGCAGATTATGAATTGGTTATCGAACCAAAGATGAGTTTCGGTACCGGCCATCATCAAACTACTTATCAAATGCTCGATTTTTTGAGCCGATTAGATAATTTAGAAAACAAGCGTATTCTCGATATGGGTTGTGGTACGAGTATTTTAGCTATTCTTGCGGCGCTAAAGGGAGCAAACTGTGATGCGATAGATATTGACTCTTGGTGTATTGAGAATAGCTTAGAAAATGCCGAGAGAAATAAGGTTTCAATTAATGCATGGCAAGACAATAGTTGTCAAAGGGCTGAAGGACCTTATGATATAATTCTTGCGAATATTAATCGTAACATCCTTCTCGATCAGGTATCAGACTATGTTACCCATATGAACGCGTCATCTGAATTGTGGGTGAGTGGTTTCTACATCGAAGATCTACCAATTTTAACAGAAGCCTTCTCAGTACATGGTCTAAGACTTAGTGAGTCTACTGATTTAGATCGTTGGGTAGCCGCAAAATTTCGATTTGAAAATTAATGACAGAATACATTCGTTTTAGTCAAACCGAAGAGCAAGCAGATGTAGCTGTTGAAACCCTAGTAGCTAGGGGTTATGAAATTATTCTACACAATGACGATCACAATACCTTCGATCATGTTATTGCGATGCTAGTACGCTATTGTGAACATACTGAAGAGCAAGCACATCAATGTGCCCTTATCGTTCACTTCAAAGGAAAGTGTTCAGTAAAGAGAGGAGATTACGATGATTTAAGACCTAGATGTGAAGCGCTTCTGCAGTCGGGTTTGACCGCTACTATCGAAGAGGTTTAAAACTTAAATAGCTTTCCTAAGCGATAGAATTTTTTATCGGTTCGGATGCTGTTATTGACAACATATCCGCGCACCTCAATCAGTTTGATGTATAGCGTTGTTCCTTTTGTAATAGTTCGTTTAAAACTCTCCGCAGCGATTAAGTTTTCTCCATTTCTTTCGATCATTTGAAGGCTGCCTACGCTTCTGTTTTCTATTGTCGGTGAGTACCGTAATGAAAAGGTTTTACTGCCTGAATGTCCGCCAAAAGTATATTCTCCCACAATTTCATAAACCACTTCTAGTGAATGCTCATTGCAGTTGAAACAGTCTAAGTATTTAGGTGTATACTTAAAACGGCTTTCTGAATCTTCGATAAGTTTCTCAATACCAGAAATATTAACCGTAGTTTCTAAATCGCTCTGAATAAGAGTGAGTCTTAATTCTTTTAAAAGATCAGCTGACTTTGTGTTTTTTCCTGTAAAACTTTGAGCTGAGACTTGCATTGATATTAGCAAGGTAAAAAATAGCGTAGCTGTTTTTTTAAGTTTCATTACCGAAAATTAGTGAATATATCTATCGTCTTCGAGCAAAAACTTATATTGTGACTATGTTTTTGCGACAATTATTAGGGTTCTTTTTACTCCTTTTGATGATTTCTTGTGGTGAGCAAGATTATCGAGAAAGTGAATTAGGTAAAATTCATGTCAGATCCATTAAAGAGCATCCGTATTGGAGCCGAGTATATTCATTCAAAGACCCAGATTCGGTTCAATTAGATATACCCGTAGAGTTATCTTTTGAATTTGTACTTGAAGATCTTTTATCCTTTGAAACCAATAAACCTAACTACATTATAAAATCGAGTTTATACGCTTACCATGATAAAGAGGTGGCTTATAAATTAGCAAATGGAGATACACTATTTTTAATGCCTGAGCGAAAGAATTTGTTTCGAGTAGTTCACCCGGAGAATTCCTATCTCAAGCAAACGCCCTGGGAGTATGATGGGACTTTTGATGGTGAGGCCCAATTTTCTAAGTATTTGGAGACTGAGATGTATCATAATTGGGATATGACGAGATATCCGTTCGACGTTCAAAAGGTAACTTTGAGAATAGAATCTTTACAGGACAGTTCTTTGGTCCGAATTCGTGATTCGAAGATATTTCCACCCAATTTTTCTGGAGTTCGAAACTTGCGCAGAGGTTTTGTGATTGATACGATTTTATTCAACGAAACCTTTGAGGAAACTACCATCTATGATGAAGACCTCGGAAGGGCTGAGGTTCGAAGTATAGGAGAGTTTCATATGATGATCTCTCGTAAGAATTCGTGGCTCTTTTTAAAACTCTTTTCGGGAGGTCTTATCGCCATGTTTATCTCTTGGCTTGCATTCTTTATTACTAAGGATGAGTTTGAATCGCGAATTGAACTTTCAATCGGTTCTATTATCGCTGTAGTTGGTAATAAATACTTTGTTGATTCTGCGATTAGTAGTGAGATTTTGACAGTAGCTGATGTAATGAATAATCTCTTCATTTTATTAGTGGTAATCAATACCTTCTATATTGTTTATGTGCAACGAAATGGAGATGATAAGTGGTGGTTAAAACCGATTTCAATGTTTGGGATTACACTACTTGTCTTTGTGTTAGCATCTACAGCTACACTCTTATTTGCCTAGTATATAGTGAAGACTTATCATTTATTCATCTTTCGGGTAGCAGGTTAAAAAATAAGAGAAATCTCATGGTGATTGTACCGAGCTATGTGCGTAAATAACTAAAAAAGAGAGAGTCTCACCTTAATCTCTTATCAATAAGGAAAAACCATTTAATAAGAGTTACTTCTCTAATATATGGAGGCGATTTAAGCGAATAAACCCTGTTAAAGAAGGTGTTCAATATTCATTTAAACCATACAGCAGCAATCGATATATACACCCATACAGGCTCTCTAAGTAAACTTCAGAAGGCTATGTGGGCATTCTAATCTCAATGTCTCGCTCAATTATCTAAGAGGCTTAGATGTAACTGAATTAAAGGAAAAGGATTTGCCTGTATTGATTTCTAAGAATATTATTAACCATTAAAGGGTAGATATAAGATTAATTAGCCTACTTTTACACCGTAGGGCTTCACACCCTATTTTATTAAAAAGGTAGGTAGGCTATGGTTGGCTTAACCGCCTTTTTTTTTGAGGTAATCTGAAGCTACCATTAGGCATCCTAACAGAATGGTCTTCTTAATGTATATAAGGGGCGAAGGTATAGCTAAATTATAGGAGGATAGGTCTACTATTTAAGTTGAAATTCTAAGAAATGTCTTCTCTGAAATTTTTAATTTTTTGAACGAAAGCTTTTCATCATTTTCTGGTGAATGTTTCGGTCAAGTCTATCATTTAGGTCATCATTACTTAAAAGGTCAATACAGGTACATTCTGATTTATCCAAGTATTTTTCAGCAATCGCACGTATTTCATCTTTCAAATACAACCTGCCGTTTATAAAAAGACTGTTAACCGCTGCGGGATTCGAGCAGTATAATTCGGCAATACGCTTTTCTATATCCATTGATAGCTAACTGATTACGAGGAGTTTAAATATCTTAGATATTAAAGGAGAAAGGATGAATTTAAGATGAATTTTTTGTTATATTAAATGGAATTAATTTTAACATTGGACACATTGATTCATTACCTGTTAGTTAAACTCTGCGACCTATTGTGATTAGAACTATTTTATTCTTACTAATACGTCTAGTTATGCTTTCGTCTTGTACACACGCTGAATGTGAAGCCCCTGTTACAGGTGAAGTATATGCTTGTTAGCGGTTGTAACATTGATAAAAGATTGAATAAATGAATCTTCAATAATCTTTGTTCTGAAGACTGACAAAATAAAAGCCAAAGAATTTAGTTATTTTCATAACGATGGGATTCGCACGATGTATTTATGAATCACTCATGAAACCTCATAAAAAAAGGGCTAACCGCAGTTAACCCTTTTTGATTCTTAAGTGACCTCGGCAGGATTCAAACCTGCAACCTTCTGAGCCGTAATCAGATGCGCTATTCAGTTGCGCCACGAGGCCGATTATGGGGTGCAAATATAGCTGATATTATGAAATTGCCAAAGGCTTTATTGATTTTCGATAGATTGTTTTGACCTATATATTTATTGCTTAATCAATAGCTCTTGTGGTTATATAGTATCTGTAGGCAATCAGTAACTTCTGCATATTTGTGGCTTTTGCTAAATCTACCCTTCTCTTACTAAGTGAGGGTAGGAGTGATCGGTTTAGCTTAGCCAGTATTTGGAAAAAATTCTTTTTCATCTCGATGGTTCTATGCTGTTTAAGATAAGGCGAAGAAAACTATCTTTGAGGTATGACGCAAATTCTTTTGTTGCTAGGAGGGTTGGTCCTACTAATTTTTGGAGGTAACGCTCTACTCAAGTCTTCGGTTTCGATCTCCCTGAAGTTATCTATTCCTAAAATTATTGTTGGGATGACGGTGGTTTCTTTCGCTACCTCCTTACCTGAATTAGTGGTTAGTTTGAAGGCAGCGCTTGCGGGTAATCCTGATCTAGCATTAGGGAATGTGGTTGGCTCTAATGCGGCTAACATTGGTTTAGTACTTGGAGTTACACTTCTCTTTGGGTCTATGGAGGTTACCTCATCTTTTTATAAAATTGATTGGCCTGTAATGATGGTTGCCTCATTGATGCTGTTGGGCTTTCTGTATTTTGACGGAGTACTCTCGCGTGTAGAAGGTGGAGTTTTGGTTTTTGCAATGATTGCCTTTTTGTGGTGGCTTCTCAAAATGAAATCAGGCCCTGCTATTGTTGATGAAATGCCAAGTGATGACGAGTTATTGTCAACGCCTATGACATTTGTCTACCTCGTTGCTGGAGGTGTAGGTCTTTGGTTAGGTTCAGAGTGGCTAGTAGAGTCGGCCGTAAGTATTGCAGAAGATTTAGGAGTAAGTGACCGTGTGATTGGAATTACGGTTGTTTCTATAGGCACTAGTGTTCCAGAGTTGGCTGCCTCCATCATTGCGATAATTAAAAAGGAGAAGGCGATTTCACTGGGAAACTTGATTGGGTCGAACATCTTTAATCTCATGTCGGTTTTGGGAATTACCGCCATAGTAAGCCCAATAACAGTAAAAGATCAAGGGTTTATTACTAACGATTTATTTTTCATGACTTTTATTGCCTTTGTACTTTTTCCTCTAGTATTTGCTCCGAGTAAAATGAAATTGAGTTGGAAAGAAGGATTGGTGCTTCTCTCAATTTATGGAGCTTTCGTGTATAAAGTGATTCTTTGATAGATAATCAAGAAATAAAAAAGGCCACCCATTGGGTGGCCTTTGTATTTGTGTTAAACTGAAGGTTAGACACCTGCAGATTTAACTGTTTTAATGATGATTCCTGCTACTTCATATGGGTTAGCATTCGACGCTGGGCGACGATCTTCTAACCATCCTTTCCAACCGTTTTCAACAGTTGCAATTGGAATACGGATTGAAGCTCCACGGTCAGAAACTCCATAAGAGAACTCATTGATTGATTGAGTTTCGTGAAGTCCAGTGAGACGTTGGTTGTTATACGCACCATAAACATTAATGTGATCTTTAGCAACTGGTCTAAAAGCCTCACAAATTTTCTCGTAAGTTTCGCGGTTGCCGGCTGTTCTAAGTGCAGTATTTGAGAAGTTTGCATGCATCCCCGAACCATTCCAGTCTCCTTTAATCGGTTTTGGGTGAAGTTCGATATAGTATCCGTACTTTTCAGTTATTCTATTTAAAAGGTAACGTGCTACCCAAATTTGATCGCCAGCTTCTTTAGCTCCCTTAGCAAAAATTTGGAATTCCCACTGTCCTGGTGCTACCTCTTGATTGATACCTTCAACGTTAAGACCAGCTTCGAGACAAATGTCAAGATGCTCTTCTACGAATTCACGACCCCAAGTGTAACGACCGCCAACTGAACAGTAGTACTGTCCTTGAGGTCCTGGGAAACCTCCTCTAGGGAATCCTAGTGGAAGGTCTGTTTCAGTATCCATTAAGAAATATTCTTGCTCAAATCCGAACCAGAAATCGTTATCATCGTCATCGATAGTAGCTCTATGGTTTGATTCGTGAGCAGTACCATCTGCATTCAGTACTTCACACATTACTAAAAATCCGTTCAAACGATCCGGATCTGGGTAAATATTAACCGGCTTAAGTAGACAGTCAGAAGATCCACCCTCTGCTTGAAGTGTTGAGCTACCGTCAAAAGACCAGATTGGGCAACTTTCTAATTTACCATCGAAGTTTGAAACTACTTTAGTCTTACTTCTAAGTTCTTGTGTTGGAGTATAACCGTCAAGCCAGATATACTCAAGTTTCGCTTTGTTCATGATGTAATTGAATCGGATTTAGTTCATTAAAACCCCAAATGTAATTGAATTCTTTTCTGATTCTGTTTCTTAAACCCATAGTTATCAAATAATTATAAACTTGTTAAAAAACTGCAATCATTTTGTGTAAATGTGCATTTAAGAGGGACTCTATTTGTTAAACATTAGTTCTATTTTTGCTTCAAATACCTATTCATGAGTTCGAATTCTTCAAAGCGATACGATCAGCGAGGGGTTTCTGCTACCAAAGACGAAGTTCATAAAGCGATTCAAAACATTGATAAAGGATTATTTCCAAAAGCCTTTTGTAAAATAGTTCCTGACTATCTTACAGGAAGTCAAGATCATTGTATTGTGATGCATGCTGATGGAGCTGGAACAAAGTCTTCACTGGCTTATGCTTACTGGAAAGAAACTGGGGATTTATCGGTTTGGAAAGGAATTGCTCAAGATGCTCTGGTGATGAATCTTGATGATTTGATTTGTGTAGGTGCTACCGAGTCGATTTTATTATCCTCTACGATCGGACGTAACAAGAACCTAGTTCCAGGTGAAGTTATCGGCGCAATTATTAATGGAACTGAGGAGTTAGTGCGTCAATTGGCTGATTTTGGAGTTCAGATTCATACCACTGGAGGTGAAACGGCTGATGTAGGTGATCTGGTTAGAACTCTAATTGTTGACTCTACGGTTACTGCTCGAATGCGAAGAGATGAGGTAATTGATAATGCAAACATTCAGCCTGGAAATGTGATTGTAGGCTTTGAATCCTACGGGCAGGCTACTTATGAAGACACTTATAATGGGGGTATGGGAAGTAATGGATTAACTTCTGCTAGGCATGATGTATTCTCTAAGGCAGTGGCTGAAAAATATCCTGAAACTTATGATCCTTCAGTACCGAGCGATTTGGTTTACAGTGGAAACGTTGGTCTTACTGATGCCGTTGAGGATAGCCCTGTAGATGCAGGTAAACTAGTACTGTCTCCCACTAGAACCTATGCGCCATTAATGCGGAAAATTTTTGAAACCATCGATCGTAATAAAATTAACGGGCTTGTTCATTGCAGTGGTGGAGCACAAACTAAAGTGCTACACTTTGTCGATGAGGTTCATGTGATAAAGGATAATCTATTTGAAATTCCACCCCTATTCAAATTGATTCAGAAAGAATCGAATACGGATTGGAAAGAAATGTACCAAGTTTTTAACTCCGGACATCGTCTTGAAGCCTACACGGATGAGAGAACTGCTGAAGAGATGATTCGTATATCGGAGACCTTTAATATCCGAGCTAAAGTGATCGGAAGGGTAGAGGGTTCTGCCCAAAAGAAGTTAACCATAAGAAGTGAGTTTGGGCAGTTTGAATACGCCTAAATCTTAAATGCTATCTACTCAAATGGCCTATATTTGAGTCTTGCAAAGCGCACCTATGATTGATAAATTAAATATCATTAAACAACGTTATGATGAGGTTTCTGACCTGATCATTCAACCCGACGTGATTGCTGATCAGAAGCGATATGTCAACCTTAACAAGGAATACACTAATTTGCGACCCATCGTTGAGAAGCGAGAAGAATACCTGACCTTACTAGCGAATCTTGAAGAGGCTGAGGAAATTATTTCAGCGGCTGAAGATCCAGAAATGGTTGAAATGGCCAAAATGCAAATGGATGAGGCTAAATCGGCCTTACCTCCGCTAGAAGAGGAGATTAAGTTTCTACTTATCCCAAAAGATCCAGAGGATGCAAAAGATGTTGTAATGGAAATTCGCGCAGGTACTGGAGGAGATGAGGCCAGTATATTTGCTGGTGACCTTTATAGGATGTACTCTAAATACTGCGAAAGCAAAGGCTGGAAGACAAATGTGATTGACTTAAATGAAGGTACTGCAGGTGGTTTTAAAGAGATTCACTTTGAGGTGACCGGAAACAACGTTTATGGTACCTTAAAATTTGAGGCTGGTGTGCATCGTGTTCAACGCGTTCCACAAACTGAGACTCAAGGAAGGGTACATACCAGTGCTGCTACGGTTATGATTATTCCTGAGGCTGAAGATTTTGATGTTCAAATCGACGCAAAAGATGTTAGAATCGATTTCTTTTGTTCTTCAGGTCCTGGTGGTCAATCGGTGAATACGACCTACTCTGCAGTTCGACTAACCCACTTGCCAACCGGACTTGTTGCTCAGTGTCAGGATCAAAAATCTCAGCACAAGAACAAAGAAAAAGCCTTCAAGGTATTAAGATCTCGTTTATATGACTTAGAACTCGCAAAGCGTCAAGAAGAGGATGCGGCTAAGCGTAATTCGCAGGTGAGTTCGGGCGACCGTTCGGCAAAGATTAGAACTTATAACTATCCTCAAGGTCGTGTTACTGACCACCGAATCGGACTCACACTCTATGATCTTCAAAACATCATAAACGGGGATATTCAACGTATAATCGATGAACTTCAATTAGTAGATAACACAGAGAAATTAAAAGAGGCCTCTGAGTCTTTCTAACATGAAAATAGATCGTCTAGTAGCACAAATACGAGAGAAGCAAAGTTTTTTATGTGTCGGATTAGATACGGATCTCGAAAAGATCCCCGTACATTTAAAAGATACTGAAGACCCTTTATTTGAATTTAATAAAGCGATCATTGATGCAACTGCAGATTATTGCGTGGCTTATAAACCCAATCTTGCATTTTACGAAGCGTATGGGGTTAAGGGCTGGAGATCGCTTGAAAGAACGATTGCTTATCTGAATGACAGCTATCCGAATCATTTTACCATCGCTGATGCCAAGCGTGGTGATATCGGAAATACAGCCGAGCGTTATGCTGAAGCCTTCTATAATCAACTCGGATTTGATTCGGTTACGCTTTCTCCTTACATGGGGAGTGATGCGATTGAACCGTTTTTAAAACAAGAAGAAAAGTATCCTATTGTTCTTGCCTTAACCTCAAATAAAGGTGCTGAAGACTTTCAGTACATAGGAGAGGGTAGTTCAACACTGTATGAACACGTAATTAAAACTACTCAAAATTATACCCACGCAGAGCGTGTGATGTATGTAGTAGGCGCCACTAAAGCCGACCGACTACAGGAGATTAGAGTTTTAGCACCGAAAGCCTTCTTTTTAGTTCCGGGAGTTGGTGCTCAAGGAGGCGACCTTAAGGCAGTCTATGATAACGGCAGAAATGACAAGGTAGGATTGCTTGTTAATTCTTCACGTGGAATAATTTATGCCAGTTCTGGGCTAGATTTTGCAGAAGCGGCAGCAAATTCTGCGAAAGAACTGCAGCAGCAAATGAAAAGTTTGTTAGTTTCATAGTTATGTTACACTACACTACCTATACCGAAGCTAAAAGCGACCAGTGGGTGACCTTCGTTCACGGTGCTGGAGGTAGTTCTACGATTTGGTATCGCCAGATAAGGGACTTCAAAAGACACTTTAATGTACTTCTATTAGACCTTAGAGGTCATGGAAACTCTAAATCGAATTTGGTTAAGGCCTTACAGCGCTACACCTTTGATTCTGTCACTGATGACATTATTGAAGTTCTAGATCATTTAAGTATTCAAAAATCTCATTTTATCGGGATTTCACTAGGTACCATTCTTATACGAAATGTCGAAGATCGATACCCTAATCGAATTAATGCAATGGTCCTTGGAGGCGCTATTGTAAAATTAGATTTTAGATCTCAATTATTGATAAAGTTGGGTAATTGGGTCAAATCAATGATCCCTTATTTATGGTTGTATCGATTCTTTGCGTTTATTATAATGCCCAACAAAAATCACAAAGAGTCTAGAAATCTTTTTGTTCGAGAGGCAAAGAAATTGTATCAGAAAGAATTCTTACGCTGGTTTAAACTTACCGCAGATCTCAATCCACTTCTTCGTTTTTATAGAGAGACTAGGTCTATGGTACCAACTTTATATTTAATGGGAGAAGAAGATTATTTATTTCTCCCTCCGATAAGAGAATTAGTAGGTGCTAATCCATTAGCTGATCTTATTGTAGTTGAAAAATGTGGTCACGTTGTAAATGTTGAGCGACCACAGACTTTTAACGAGAAGGCACTAGGGTTTTTAAAAGGACTTGCTAATTAATAAGGCTACTCCATCTTTTGTGATTCATTGAAAGATACCGCTGATATTTTCTCAGTTCGTCTAGAATTGCTTTAGTGTAATCACTGGGCAGGCTAGCGTCATATTCTAAACCTTTCAGGTAATACTGTAGATTTCTAACTAAAATCAATGCAAATTGGACGATTTTGCCTTGACCATGAAAACTAAGGTCTTTTGAAAGTGCATTGTGTATACTAGACTTCAATAGAATGCTATCGCTAACTAAATGATTGGATAGCTCTAGACTAAATGATTTTAGCCGAGGCTGGCACGCAGAAGCCTTACTCACTTTTTCGGTGAGTTCGCAAATATTGAGGGTTCGCTGATATAGGGTTCTTGATGTCAACATACCGTACGAAATTACTTTACTCCTCATGGTAATGGATATGTTTTATAAGGTGTTTTTGTTTATTAACTAATTTAATTAAGGTATTTTAGTTAAAATATTTTGTTTTATAAGGAATGGATCGATTAGATAAAATTGATTGGCAGATACTCAAACAACTTCAGCAAAATGCCAAAACACCACAGTCTGCTATCGCTAAGGTTGTAGGTTTGAGCGCTCCTGCTGTTGCAGATCGAATCAGACGTTTAGAAGATCGAGGAATTATTCAAGGTTATCAGCTTGCCATTGACTCTGAGCCTCTTGGTTATCAATTACATGCCATCATTCACCTTCGTGCTTTTGTAGGAATGCTTAAGCCGTTTCTCGAAAAAGTCAAATCTTTAAAGGAGGTCAGAAATTGTTATCGAGTTACCGGGAATGAGAATATCATCATGGAGGTCGTATTGCGTGACCAAAGACACCTTGAAAAGCTGATTGATTTATTAATTTCGTATGGTGAAACTAGAACGCATATTGTTCTATCTCAAGTGATTAAAAATGCTCCGATACAGCGCCCACATTTTAATTAATCTTTTTTTGCTTACCCTTTGGTTGTCGGTGTTATCCTGTCAGGAGAAGCGATATCACGCTGAAGTCACTCGTGTTAACTTAGATACCGTACCTGAGCACCTGCATACCGTTTATGAGTGGCAGATAAATAAAAATGAGTATTTCTTAGATCCAAGTACTTCTCCGCTTCGACCAAAAGAAAAGAAAACGTTTAATGGATTAGACTTCTTTACTCCATCTAGCAAATATCAAGTTAAGGCTCTTTTTCGCGAAGCGTTTAAAAAGGATACGATTCAAATGAAAACCACCACTGGTTCGGTCACAAATGAAATCGTTTACGGTAATTTGTTTTTTGAACTCAATAATCGTCGTCATGTTTTATTTGTTTATCATGAAGTTGATGCAGTGGACGATTATGTCTTTTTACCGTTTACGGATTTAACTAATGGTGATTTTACCTACGGAGGAGGGCGTTATATCGATCTTACTTACCCCTTAAAGGATTCAGTTTTGATTGATTTTAATAAAGCTTACAATCCTTACTGTGCTTATAATCCAAAATATTCTTGTCCTTTAGTGCCTAGTGCCAACCATCTTGAAACAGCGATTTTGGCAGGGGAGAAGAGTTTTGATTTATTTAAGAAATAAAAAAGGAGGCTTTTAAAGCCTCCTTTTTTTGATTTTTAGTTCAGTTAAAAGCTGTATATGGCTGCCAAAACAAATGAAGATAAACTATCAGTACTTCCACTTTCATTTACGTAGAAAGCTTCAGAACCTTTGTCTAATCTAAATTCTGGTTTAAATGTGAAGTTACCACTAGAGTAACTTCCTGTTAGGGTTAGCGAAGTATTATCGAGTTCTCCGTCTCCAAGAATTCCGGCACCATTATCTTTAAATAATTCGCCTCGTAGACCGATAGAGAAATCTTCAGACAGACCAATCTGCGGATAGAGAGCAACACCTGAAAACTCAGCGCCATCGGCTAATGATGCTTTTGATGCGTTAATACCTAGATAGAACCCTTCAGATAGATCGAATCCTCCGGTATAGTCAATCTGAGTGTAATCCTCTCCAGCGAGAAGGTTCAGATATTGACCATATAAGCCAAGTTGAGCTCCGAACATATACTTGTCAAACGCGTCGCCATTACCGGCACTATCAAAATTACCCTCGGTATAGTCGGTTTGATTCATCACACCAAGCATCAATGAAATGTCATCGCTAAGTGCTGCATCTAGTTTAAGACCAGTATGAGAGAAGGGGCCGTAAGAGAATAAATACGAAGTAGAATAGTTAAAATTAGCAGCTGGTGAAATTACTTCATAGCCTAAGAAGGTGTTGAAATTACCAAAAGTCAACGTTACGCTATCGCTCAGATTGTAATATACATAGAGCTGATTGATCATATTTGAGGATCCGAAAGAATTGAAAACGGCCTCGGTACCTCTAGGGCCCATTACTAAATCGGCTACAAATCCGTGATCTTCTCCTTCATAAGCGAAAATGAGATTTGCCATTCCCAATGAGAAGCCGGGTAGATTGGCAAATGAGGTGCCGGGTGCATTTTCGCTACTTCTGAAGTAGGTGTCAACGGTTCCTGAAAGTGAGAAGGTTGGTTCGGTTTCTTGAGCTACAGCAATACCTATTATAGCCATAGTAAGGGTTGTGAAAAGTTTTTTCATGGTGTTCGAGTTTTGATGATGATTATTGTAAAAAAATAAGGGGCGCTCGTTTTTGTGCGCCCCTTTCTGTTAATGTTGGTTGAGTCTGAAATCTGGATAAGCGTCCATTCCATGCTCGTGAATGTCGAGCCCTTCGATTTCTTCTTCGCGAGAAACGCGTAGTCCCATCGTTTTCTTAAGGCTAAATAGAATGATGAAAGCACTCACGCTACAGAAAGCTGCAACTGCACCTACTCCAGCCAATTGTACTAGAAATTGATCCATTGAAGCTTTTGCTCCAAATAAACCTACGGCTAGCGTTCCCCAGATTCCTGTTACTAGGTGAACAGCGATAGCTCCCACTGGGTCATCTAGCAATAACTTGTCAAGAAGCGTTACGGCAAGTACGATAAGGACACCTCCGATGGCACCGACTATCACAGCTTCGTTTGGTGACATTTGATCTGCACCAGCTGTGATACTTACCAGTCCACCTAAGATTCCATTTAAGAACATGGTTAAATCGAAATTCTTGTATCTGAATAATGAGAATACGAAAGCTGACATACCACCTGCCGCAGCGGCAAGAGAGGTAGTTACTAGAGTAAGTGAAGTAAGTTCTGGGTCTGCTGAAAGCACTGATCCACCGTTAAATCCAAACCATCCTAACCATAGGATAAGCACACCTGCGGTGGTAAAGGGTAGGCTGTGCCCTGGGATTGCATTGGCCTTACCATCTTCGCTGTATTTTCCTATTCGTGGACCCAATAAGTATACTGCGATGAGTGCAGCCCATCCACCCACTGAGTGAACGATTGTAGATCCAGCGAAGTCGTAGAACCCCTCTGCCTCACCATAGCTTAAGCTAGATAAGAATCCGCCACCCCATTGCCAAGATCCCACAATAGGATATACGAGACCTACATATATGAGAGTGAACAAGAAGAAGGATTGAAGTTTTACACGCTCTGCCACTGCCCCTGAAACAATAGTAGCTGCAGTTGCTGCAAACATTCCCTGAAATAAGAAGTCAGTCCACCAAGTGTATCCTCCACTCGCATATTCTGGTGTCATTCCTCCCTCAGGAGCAGCAATTCCGAACCCTGCGAATTTGAAAAATCCAAAATCACCATCTTCAAATCCAGGATACATCAGGTTAAAGCCTCCTATATAGTAGAGAAGTAAACCAGCAGTGATGATAAAAATGTTTTTAAATAATATGTTAACTGTGTTTTTCTGACGTGTAAGTCCGATTTCTAGGAATGAGAACCCGAGGTGCATGAAGAAGACAAGCCCCGTACAAATCATCATCCAGATGTTGTTAGCAGTAAATAAAGCAGTTTCCATGGTTTTCGTTTTTTGATTGATGATTAGTTAATTCCTTCGTAACCGTTTTCTCCGGTTCTAATACGATAAGCTTCTTCAACCGGGCAAACAAAGATTTTTCCATCCCCTACATTCCCGGTTCGAGCAGTCTCCATAATGGTCTTTACAGTTGTTTCAACAAATTCGTCAGAAACCACGATAGAAAGGTATCTACGTTGAATATCTGAAGTTGAGTAAACCACGCCTCGGTAAACGTGTCCTTGTTTTTCGTTACCCACACCGGTAACATCCCAATAACTAAAAAATACTACACCAACGTCGTGCAGCGCTTTTTTCACTTCGTCAAACTTTGACTTGCGAATGATTGCTTCAATTTTTTTCATGGTTTTTTTGATTTTGTTGCGGTAAATGTATAGAAACGAATAAAACACAATAAAAAATTCAGTGTTTTATTGAAATCTTTTAACATCTTTCAAAAATTTTACTTTTAATTGTGTGATATTCGAAATGGGTCTAACTATAAATTGTTAGAATCGTAAAAAATGAAGAAATGCTTATCGAATGATTCGATAGCCTATCACCAAAAATAGAACTCCGAAAAAAAGACTGCTTAAGGTATATAAGGTATATGGCAAGTAGAGTTCCCGTTCTAATAGAGATAAACCTTCTTTTGAAAAAGTGCTAAAAGTGGTAAATCCTCCACACAAGCCAGTAAGTAAAAAGAGCTGGAGTTGCCCTTGATCAGATTTATTGAGCAGACCACTGAAGAAACCAAGTAAGAAGCATCCGATAAGATTGGCGGTAAACGTTCCCCATTGAAAATGAGCTTCCTCTTTATTGAATGCTATGGAAAGTGAGTAGCGCAGAATACTGCCGATTCCACCACCGAGAAAAACCCAAAGAAATGGGAGTAGTGTTTTCATCTCAAGGCGTATTTGAGGCCTGTAAGTAGTGCGATAAATACGATAAAGGCAACAAGCACCCAAAGTGATCCCTTGAATTGTTTGGCATGTATAGCCTTGTCTTTTCTGTAAGAGATTACTATGATACTCACGAACCCCAAAAAGAAGAGTGCTGCAAAAATAAGTTGTCCAGTACTAAACATTAAATTACCTCATATCTCCATCCGTAAGGATCTTCGGTGCGTCCTAATTGTATGTCTGTTATTGTTTTTTTAAGCAATGGTGCGTAAGGATTTTCTACTTCATCAATACTATATTGGATGCCTTGGTACCCAAAACTATTGATCTCGCTTACTACCGCGGCAGTTCCTACTCCAAATAATTCTTTTAATTCACCAGTTTCAAATCCTTTAATAAGTTCTGTTACAGAAACAGGTCGCTCCTCTACTTCGATGTCTAAGTCTTTGCATAAGGTTAGCATGCTCTTACGTGTTATACCATCAAGGATAGTATCCGAGGTAGGGCTGGTCAATAATTTATCACCTAGACGAACGAAAATATTCATCGTGCCAGCTTCTTCGATGAAACTATGGGTATTCGCATCGGTCCAAACTACTTGTTGATAGCCTTCTGCTTTTGCTATTTCGGTCGGATAAAATTGCCCTGCATAATTTCCTGCAGCTTTTGCATATCCAAATCCACCTGGAGCAGCTCTAGAAAAACGCTCCTCAATTTTAACTGCAATCGCACTTGAGAAATAAGCAGACACTGGGGAACAAATAATTGCAAATCGATATTCTAAGGATGGATTCGCCTTGATCGCAGCTTCGGTAGCAAATACATAAGGTCTGATGTATAAAGAACTCCCCTCATCGGTGGGGATCCAAGCTTTTTCTAATTTGATAAGTTCATTCAGACTTTCTAAAAAGACTTTCTCATCAATTTGTGGAATACACATTCGTTCACAGGAACGATTAAATCGCTTTATATTTTCAGTAGGTCTAAACAGGTAGGCTTTCCCATCTTTTCCTTTATAAGCCTTCATTCCCTCAAATAGCGCTTGACCGTAGTGAAAAACACTAGTCGACGGCTCTAAGGTAAAAGGAGCATAAGGCTTAATAGTATGAGATGACCACTTTCCATCTTTAAAATCGGAGATCACCATATGGTCGGTAAATTGAGTACCGAAACCAAGATTGGTTAGGTTAAGATTATCTAGTTTAGATTGGGTGACTTTTTCTATTTCCATCTTAATGAATGCTTACACTACAAAAGTAGTGTTTCTTAGATTACTTTTACAGTATGAAAAGAAAGGTGATTCGAACGGGGGATGGTAGTAATACCCTTGAAATTACTGACCTTAATGAGACCTATCATTCAAGGCATGGAGCCCTTGTCGAAGCCAAACATGTGTTTATTGAAGCAGGCCTAATTCACTGGTTATCACAAAACCCTAAATCTCAGTCTTTATCTATTTTCGAAATGGGTTTAGGGACGGGGATGAATGCCCTACTAACCTTCGACTATTTGGAGCATTCAGCGGTTAGTCTTTCTTATTTAGGCCTTGAGGCTTTTCCTTTAGAATCGAAAGAATGGTTAGCTATGAATGCTGAGGGGTGGGGAGATTATCCTCAGTACTTAAAATTGCACGAGGCTGAATGGAATAAAGAGATTGAATTGGCTCCAAATAAAACTATTCACAAGGTAGACCAAACCTTTGAGTCTTTTGATTCTAATTCGAACTTTGATCTTATTTATTACGATGCTTTTGGGGCCAGAGCTCAACCTGAATTATGGGAAGATCGCTGGATTGAAAAATGTGCAAAAATGTTGAGCGAAGGAGGGGTGTTTGTTACCTACGCTGCCAAAGGGAGTGTAAGACGAGCACTTGAAACCGCAGATTTATTGGTAGAGCGTTTGCCGGGTCCTCCGGGTAAAAGGGAGATGTTAAGAGCCACAAAAACGACACGATTATGAGTAAAATAGTCTTAGTTACTGGAGCTACCGGCTTAGTTGGAACCGCTTTGCTGGATTACCTAGAAACTTCAAATCAGTGGCAATGTCGGTACCTAACCAGACGTAAAAATGCAAAGCCTCTTCATAGTGCAGATGCGTTTTATTGGGACCCGGATCAGTTCGAAATTCAAGAAGGGGCTTTAGAGGGTGTGGATGCTATTATTAATCTTGCAGGAGCCACGGTAGCGAATCGTTGGAGCAATCATTATAAAGCTGAAATTTTGTCGAGTCGTGTGAATGGTTTAAAAACCTTGAATCTCGCACTTTCTGACTCAAAACATTCAGTGAAGCAATTGATTTCTGCTTCAGCTATCGGGTTTTATAAGAGTGATTTTGAAAATAGTTATAGCGAAGCGAGTACAGAATCAGACCCTGGGTTTTTAAGTACGGTGGTGCAGCAATGGGAAGCTGAAGCTGATCGCTTTGAATTATTAAATATCTCAGTGAGTAAATTACGGTTTGGCATTATATTCTCGACTCGAGGTGGTGCTCTGCCCAAGCTTATGCAACCTACTTCAATAGGTCTAGGGGCTGCCTTGGGAGCTGGAGAGCAGTGGCAGTCTTGGATTCATATTGAAGATCTCGTTCGAGCAATTATTCACAGTTTAGATTCAGAGAATGAGGGAGTATACAACGTGGTTTCTCCTTATCCAGAAAGAGCATTCGAAATATCTGAACGATTAGCTAGGGTTATGAATCGTCCGTTTTGGCTAAAGCGATCTCCAGAATTTATGATCAAACTGCTTTTAGGAGAGATGTCTGAAATGGTACTTCAGTCACAAAAAATAATCCCCGAAAGATTACTAGACGAAGGCTTTGAATTCCATTATCCTAAATTGACCGAGGCTTTGACCGATTTAATCCAGACAAGAAAGTGACATTTTGGCACAGAAGCCTACTATGGCAGTACTTTTGTCCTTAGTTCAGATATTAATTTTCACAAAAAATGAGTAAGCCGAAAAACAGTGAAAAGAATCCTATCGATTCAACAGTTAATCACGAAATTGAATCTAACGAGGTAGAGGAAACTTCTGCAGAGAACACTGCTAAACAGGAAAATGCCGAGCCTAATATTGAAGAGCAATTAGCTCAAGAGAAGGATAAGTTTCTCAGGTTGTTTGCCGAATTTGAGAATTATAAAAAACGTACGACTAAGGAACGTATCGATTTGTTTAAGACGGCTGGTCGTGAAGTAATCACGGCCTTATTACCTGTACTTGATGATTTTGATCGCGCCTTACCAGAAATTAAAAAATCTGCGGATACTGACACGGTAAAGGGTATTGTACTCATTCAAAATAAGTTGAAAGAGATTCTTAAGTCTAAGGGCCTCACTGAAATGAGCGTTGAGACTGGAGCTAACTTTGATCCTGAGGTACATGATGCGATTACTCAAATTCCAGCGCCAGAGGAAAAACTAAAAGGAAAAATAATCGATACGGTTGAAAAGGGATATACTCTTGGAGATCAAATAATTAGACACCCTAAAGTAGTAGTGGGACAATAATCAATGAAAGAAGATTTTTACGAAATATTAGGGGTTTCAAAATCTGCCACTGAGGCAGAAATTAAGAAGGCCTACCGAAAAAAGGCTATACAATTTCACCCAGATAAAAATCCGGGAGATACGGTTGCAGAAGAAAACTTCAAAAAGGCTGCAGAGGCCTATGAGGTTTTAGGTGACCCTGAGAAGCGAAGACAATACGACCAATTTGGACACGCAGCATTTGAAAATGGAGGCGCTGGAGGAGGTATGAATATGGATGATATCTTCAGTCAATTTGGAGATATTTTTGGTAGTGCTTTTGGTGGCGGATTTGGCGGATTCGGTGGATTCGGCGGAGGTGGAGCGCGTCGTGTTAAAGGAACTAATCTTCGAATTCAACTCAAATTGAATTTAGAGGAGATTGCAGAAGGTGTCGAGAAAAAGGTTAAAGTAAAGCGAAAGGTTCAAGCTGAAGGTGTTACTTATAAGTCCTGTTCAACTTGTAATGGAACAGGCCAGGTCACTAAGATTCAAAATACCATACTTGGTCGAATGCAAACTGCAGCTCCCTGTGGTACTTGTCAAGGTTCGGGTCAATTATTAGATCAAAAACCAGCAGGGGCTGATGCTCAGGGTTTAATAGTGAATGAAGAGACGGTTTCGATCCAAATTCCTGGTGGAGTAGAAGACGGGATGCAGTTAAAAGTATCAGGTAAGGGTAACGATGCTCCGGGTAATGGAATTGCAGGAGATTTAATTGTTTCGATTAAAGAGGAATCACACCCCACCTTAAAAAGAGAAGGTGAAAATCTTCATTTTGATCTCAGAATTAGTTTTTCTGATGCGGTTTTAGGTGCCTCTAAAGAGATCGATACAGTATCTGGAAAGGTGAGAATCAAAATCGACAAGGGTACTCAATCAGGAAAAGTTCTTCGACTCAGAGGTAAAGGAATTAAGAGTTTGAACGGATACGGAAGAGGTGATCTACTCGTACATGTCTTAGTATGGACCCCGCAAAAATTGACTTCTGAACAAGAGACGCAATTTGAGAAGTGGGCCTCTGATAAGAACTTTATTCCAGATCCGCAAAAGGATGATAAATCTACTTTTGATCGCATCCGAGATATGTTTTCTTGATGAAAAAGACGAGGTTACGAAATAAGTACTATATTAGCTCTTAGTATTGGGAAACCAATATTATTTTCTTTTTCATAGCAATTTTTCCCATCCTTAGAATTCGTTTTAAGGGTGGGTTTTGTTTTTTATGGCTTTTCAAAGTCTTACCTTTATTCTCAATGGCAAGAATACTAATCATTGAAGACGAAGAAAGTATAAGACGCGTTCTTTCTAAAATCTTGGTTCAATCTGACCCGAGTCACGAGATTATCGAAGCTAAGGATGGTTTAGAAGGTATTCAAATCATCAATCAAGATGATACGATTGATCTGGTATTCTGTGATATTAAAATGCCAAAAAAAGATGGGATCGAAGTCTTACAGGCTATTGGTGATCACACTGATGAATTGCCTGTGATTATGATATCGGGGCACGGTGATCTTGAAACTGCAGTAGCGTGTATGCGGTTGGGAGCATTCGACTATTTATCGAAACCACCCGATTTAAATCGCTTATTGACCACGGCAAAAAATGGCCTCGAACGAAAGAAAATTAAGTCAGAAAACAAACGTCTTAAAAAGCGACTCGTTCAATCAGATCAAATGATTGGTGACAGTGCGGCGTTAAACGCTATTCGTTCGATGATTGATAAGGTGTCAGATACATCTGCCCGAGTTTTAATTACTGGGCCTAATGGTTCTGGTAAGGAATTAGTCGCAAAGGCGCTTCATCAAAACAGCTCAAGATCAAGTTCTTCCTTTGTTGAGGTGAATTGTGCGTCTATACCGTCTGAACTCATCGAAAGTGAGCTATTTGGCCATGTCAAAGGTGCTTTTACCTCGGCGCATAAGGATCGTTCTGGTAAATTTGAAATTGCTCATGGAGGTACTCTATTTCTAGATGAGATAGGGGATATGTCTTTGTCTGCTCAAGCGAAAGTTCTAAGAGCTCTTCAAGAGTCTCAAATTGTCAGAGTCGGTGCCGAAAAGCCCGTAAAGGTTGATGTTCGTGTGGTTGCGGCCACCAATAAAAATCTTCGTCACGAGATCGAGGAAGGTCGTTTTCGAGAAGATTTATATCATCGCCTAAGCGTTATTCTTATCGAGGTACCTGCATTAGATAGTCGTAAAGAGGATATTCCTCAATTAATCGACCACTTTTCAACTCAAATTGCAGAGCAGATGGGAGTAGTGAATAAACCTTTTGATAAAGATGCGTTAAAGGTGTTGGTTTCTAGGTCTTATCCTGGAAATATTCGTGAACTTCGCAATATTGTAGAACGATTAATGATTTTATCTGATGATAAAATCACCTTAGAACTTGTTAGATCATTCGCCTTATGAGATTTTATTTTGCTTTTATTCTTTTGGTTTCCTTCCAAATTTCAGTGGCTCAGATACCTGAGTTAAATGAAAAGGAAGATGCAGCAACTATTAAGCAGATTTTTGATACGGCCCTTACTAGTGGTAAGGCGCACGATTGGTTGCGATTTCTGTCTTTACAAATAGGCGGTAGATTGTCGGGGTCGGTTGAGGCTGAACAAGCGGTTGAGTATTCCAAAACAGAGTTAGAGGCTTTAGGTTTAGATCGTGTTTACTTGCAACCGGTTATGGTGCCGAAGTGGGTTCGTGGAGCTCCTGAATTTGCTTACATTGAGACGACTCCTGGGGTAACTACTACTGTTCCTATTACGGCCCTTGGCGGATCTATAGCTACCTCAAGTATGGGTTTAAAGGCTGGAGTAGTTGAGGTAAAGTCCCTCGATGAATTAGAGCAGTTGGGTCGTGCTAGGATTGAGGGTAAAATCGTCTTTTATAATCGTCCGATGGAGCCAACTCTAATTCATACGTTTGCTGCCTATGGCGGATGTGTTGATCAGCGCTATTCTGGAGCTGAAGCTGCCGCAAAATTTGGAGCTGTTGGTGTAATTGTTCGTTCAATGAACTTACGCCTAGATGACCTTCCTCATACTGGGGCAATGAGTTATGGAGACTTGCCTTTAGATCAGCGTATTCCAGCTGCAGCGATTAGTACCAAAGGTGCAGATTTACTATCTGCAACGCTTTCGCTCAACAAACAAACTCAATTCTACTTTAAACAGAATAGCAGAAACTTTCCTGATGTGAAATCATATAATGTCATTGGTGAGATTAAAGGAAGCCTTTATCCTGATGAAATCATGGTTGTAGGTGGACATCTAGATTCTTGGGATTTAGGAGATGGCTCTCATGATGACGGAGCGGGAGTTGTTCAATCGATGGATGTTTTATCCCTATTAAAGCAGGTTGGCTATCGTCCGAAACGCACCATTCGTGTGGTTTTATTTATGAATGAAGAGAATGGATTAAGAGGAGGAAATGAATACGCCAGAGTAGCATTAGCTGAAGGTGAGAAGCATGTATTTGCATTAGAAAGCGATAGTGGAGGTTTTACCCCTAGAGGTTTTTCTTTTGACACTGATAAAGAAACTTTTAAGCAGATCAAATCTTGGTCCAATTACTTTTATCCTTATCTCTCAGATCGATTTGAATTAGGAGGTAGTGGTGCAGATATTGGCCCGCTTAAACCTCAAGGGTTAATTCTGGCAGGTTTAAAACCTGACTCCCAACGTTATTTTGATCACCACCACTCAGATAACGATCGCTTTGAGCACGTCAACAAAAGAGAATTAGAACTCGGGGCTGCTGCAATGACAGCGCTTATCTATATGATGGATAATTATTTGCCTCAAAAGAATTAATACAACTTACTTAAAATTACAATTATGCAGGAGGGTATTTACGCTCGATTTACTACGTCAAAAGGACAAATTCTTATTCAGCTTACTCACGATAAAACCCCAGGAACGGTCGGGAATTTTGTGGCATTAGCTGAAGGTAATCTTGAAAATTCAGCAAAACCACAGGGTACCCCTTATTACGATGGTTTAAAGTTCCATAGAGTAATCGCTGATTTTATGATTCAAGGAGGATGCCCGTTAGGAACAGGTACTGGTGACCCAGGATATAAATTTGACGATGAGTTTGTGTCTGAGCTAAAGCATGATAGCCCTGGTGTACTCTCTATGGCGAACGCAGGCCCTGGAACTAATGGGAGCCAGTTTTTCATTACGCACACCGCAACTCCTTGGCTAGATGGAAAACACACTGTTTTCGGTAAGGTAGTTGAAGGGCAAGATGTAGTAGACGCGATTGCTCAAGATGATGTTATTGAAACATTAGCCATCGAGCGAGTAGGAGATGCTGCACAGAATTGGAATGCCGTAGAAGCTTTTCGTGTTTTTGAAAATGCTCGAGCGAAGCGTGAAGAAGAAGCCAAAAAGGTAGCTCAAGAAGCGCTGGATAAGCTCGCTGCTGGTTTTGATCAAACTGATTCTGGACTTAGATACAAGATTATTCAAAAGGGTTCAGGTGCTCAAGCCGAAAAGGGAAAGAGTGTTTCAGTGCATTATGAAGGAAGCCTTGACAACGGTCAGGTATTTGACTCTTCTTACCGACGTAAAGATCCGATTACGTTTACTTTAGGAATCGGACAAGTGATACAAGGGTGGGATGAAGGTATCGCTCTTTTAAAAGAAGGAGATAAAGCTCGTTTTGTAATTCCGTCCTACTTGGGCTATGGAGAGCGTGGTGCAGGAGGTGTAATTCCACCGAATGCTACCCTAGTGTTTGATGTAGAACTCGTAAAAGTCGGATAATGATTACCGAGCAGTACCCAATAGGACCCTTTCAATTGCCCACAGTAATAAGTGAAGAGGATCTCCTCATGGCTACTGAGCAGTTGGAGCAGTTCCCAAGCAAGCTAAGCGACTTAGTCGCAAATTGGGATGACCTACAGTTGGATACTCCCTATCGTGAAGGATCCTGGACAGCAAGACAACTCATTCATCATATAGCGGATAGCCACGCTCACAGTTTTATTAGATATAAGTGGACCTTATCCGAACAAACCCCTCTTATCAAGGCCTATGACCAGGATGGTTGGGCTTCACTCAGTGACGCGAAAATGCCTATCGAAAGTTCATTGAATCTGATTCAAGCTATTCACAGCAAGCTTGTTTTCATTATCAGAAGCTTAAGTACATCTGATTTAGAAAAGGCTTTCATACATCCAGAAAATAATAAGGAGCGTAATCTCAAAGAGAATACGCTCCTATATGCTTGGCACAGTGGCCACCATTACGCTCACTTAGAAAATCTAGCGAAACGTAAGGGTTGGTAGTCTTACATTGAGACACCGAAGAATAAAGCGTTCATCAGTAATCGATTGGTGCCGTACCAGAATGCTCTAAAATTGGTGTTATCGGTGAATCCTATTACTTTTCCGCGTCCTATCGATTTTATTGAAAGCGCAGAACTGCCTTTTAATACTTCTAAATTCTCTTCAGAAATATAACCACTTAGTAGCGGCGATTGTGTATATGTTAATGGGTTTTCAAAACTATTTGATCGTGGTTCGATAAAAAGATTAGTGTTTCTAAACAGTGCAATTCTATCGGTAGTATATCCGAAATTGATTGGATGTGATCGATCAATATTCGCTTCAAAAATTGCTCCACCCGTTACCTGTGCCCCGTAGTAATTCTCTGCTTGATCAAACCTCAGCTTTTTTGCAGCTGCTACTTTTGCTTTTCGCGTATTAAAACTTAAGAGTTCATTAGAGTTCAACCAGTTTAAGGCATTTCGATATCCGATAAGTGTTCCGCCCTCACGTACCCATTGCTTCAGTTTTGTCGCTGCAGCTTCATTTAGAGGGTTGGGGCCATAACCAAGGCTCGGAATAATAATATCTGTATAACGATCTAAGTTCACCGAAGAAACTCTTGATGCTTCAAGCTTAGTTACCTTGATATTGTAACGCTGATCGAAGAGGTGCCAGATTTCTCCAGCATCATAGGAACTTATTCCTGTACCTACTAAAAGTGCTACAGAAATAGGTTCAACGGCATCGAAATTATTACTTCCAAAGTCAATCCCTTCTGTTAGACCGGTTGAAGCAGAATAGACTTCGAGAGGATGTTTAGATGTAAAATCTGAAAGCATTGCATAAATCTCATCTGATCTGTTTTCTTGATTTTGTAGCGGAATCATTAAAGTTCCGTAATCATAAGATCTATCTGCAAGCTTGAAAGGTGTCATTGCTACTTTTACTCGAATGCCTTTTTGGGTAAGGGCATGAAGAAGTTTTGGCGCATAATAGTCATGCCATTCAAATAGATATCCGTAATTACTTTTTGCTTCAACGCGACCTGTTGGCATGTCGAGCGCAGATACAGGAGTCATGTTGACTGATGGCTTTTTCAAAACCTTTTCACTAGATACACCGAACGCGTGCGGAAATGTCCAAGCTGAAATGTCATAGAATAAACTATCGGTAAAGGTGGTTCTCTCCTCGAAAATAGCGTCAACAAGTCGTGGGTTTCTTTGATTCAGTGGAACAAAATAGCTTTTTCCTGAACCGAACTCTTTTTTTCCACTTCGATAATCTTCTTCTAACGCCATAACGCTTATACCGTGACGCTTTAATACCTCGGTAAGGTGCCATGCACTACCTGCATCTTTTGAAGTTCCAAATACATAACCACTCGTTTTGTAAGCGATAGCTTCTTTTCTCAAAGTAGCGTAGTAATCTTTCTGGTACTCCATTAATTTAGATTTCAATCCGTTTGCTGCTTCAAGGGTAGATAGGGCAGTTGTGAATTGATTTCTGATAGTAAAAGGAAAGGTTAAAAGCCCATTCTCACTTTCTTGGCCATGGCCTCGTGAACTTCCTTGTTCGAATAAAATTCCTATAGTTCCATTCAAATCAGGAAAGGTAGACCCCTTACCGTAGTAATAGTCGTCGTAGTTCTCTTCAGAATAATAGAGTGAACCAATTTTATCGAGTGCCTTAGCATGATAAGACCCGATCATTTTGGTTAGCTCCTGGTTGATCTTTGGAGTTAGCGGATGCACACGGGTAGGCTCACCTGGTTGAAAGAAAAAGGTCGAATTGGTTCCCATCTCGTGGTGGTCGGTAAGTACATTTGGTAACCATTTGTGATAGGTTGCTATTCTTGCTCTACTTTCGGGTAATTGCACTGGTAGCCAGTCTCTGTTTAGGTCAAACCAATAGTGGTTGGTTCTTCCTCCCGGCCAAACCTCGCGATATTCTCTATCATTTGGATCATAGTTTAATTGATGGGCTCTGTGAACATTTGCCCAGTAAGCAAATCGCTGTAATCCGTCAGGGTTAAAACTTGGATCGAACAGAATAACTGTATTTTCTAAATCTGCTAAAACCTCATTCGATGCAGCAAGATGATAGGCATACGCCAGTGCCGCATTTGACCCACTCGGCTCGTTTCCGTGAATGGAGAATCCTTGGTAGATTACTACGGGCATATCCTCTTTTGGTTCAATCTCTCCGTTAACTAATTTCTTTCGATCGGCTACAATTTCATCAATTCGTTCATGATTTCTCGGCGAAGTCACAGTGAGAAGAAATAGGGGTCTACCTTCGAAGGTTTCTCCTCTATTTTCGAGCGAAATACGATCACTGGTATCAGAAAGTACTTGCAAGTATTGAATCAGTTTATCATGTGTGATGTGCCATTCACCTACTTCGTGACCAATGACTGATTGCGGAGTGGGAATACTCGAATTGTAAGTGTGATTTGTAGGTAGATAATAATTGAGGTCTACCGTATCTGAACCTACTTGACTAAAGGCGAAAAGGGGTAGGCACAGCATTAGAATACTGCGAAAAAAATTATTTTTCATTGCTTTGTGATTAGCGGTTAAATGTCTTCGAAACTGATATCGGTGAACGAAGAACTGTCATTCTTTGCGTCTTCAGCCGAAGCATCATTTGTTTCGTTATTGAAATTAGATTCCTTTTGATAATCTGAACGGTGTCTTTCAGAAATGACTTCTTCTCCTTTTTGGTCAATAATGAAGGACATCATTTCATCGAGAGTTTCCTTGAAAGATTCAAAATCTTCCTTGTATAAATAGATCTTGTGTTTCTTGTAATGAAAACTTCCATCAGGATTGGTGAACTTTTTACTTTCGGTAAGCGTTAAGTAATAATCACCCGCTTTTGTGGCGCGAACATCAAAGAAATAAGTACGCCTACCTGCTCGCACTACCTTCGAAAAAATCTCTTCTTGTTCTGTATTCACCTTATTTTCCATGAAATAGTTTAATTATGTCTATCTCAAATTTGGAAAAAAAAAGAATGATGGGCAACTTTTTTAACCGTTGAGTTGTTCTTTATAGAGGTCTTGATAAAACCCTGGGGTGGCAATCAATTCATTGTGAGTTCCTTCCTGTACAATTTCGCCCTCTTCTAAAACAAGTATACGGTCAGCGTGCTTTACGGTAGCCATTCGGTGACTGACAATGAGTGTCGTCTTTTCTTTGGATTGATTTTTAATATTACCCAAAATCACCTCCTCGGTTTCTGTATCAACAGCGGATAAGCAATCGTCGAACAGAAAGATTTGAGGTTCCTTTATCATTGCACGGGCAATGGATACTCGTTGTTTTTGACCACCACTCAAACTAATTCCTCGCTCTCCTAGCAGCGTTTGATACCCTTTGGGAAAATCTAAGATGTTCTGGTGTACATCTGCCAATTGTGCTGCAGTCTTAATCTCCTCCTCCGTGGCATTTAATTTTCCGAATCGGATATTATTCTCGATAGTATCAGAGAATAAGAAGGAATCTTGAGGTACTACACCCATGCTAGTTCTAAGTTCAGTTAGATAGTAGTTATTGATAGTAACGCCATCAATAAGTACTGTCCCTTCTTGTGGTTCGATGAGTCGCGCAATTAAATCAATCACAGTCGATTTACCAGCTCCTGTCTTACCCATGAGGGCTACGGTCTCTCCAGAATATATTCTCAGATTAACGTTTTTAAGTGCTTGAATACCAGTATCTGAGTATTTGTAAGATACATTTTTGAACTCAATTTGACCTTGGATGGATGGTTGAGTATCTGCCAAATTGTCGTTGATTTCGGGTGGTATCTGAAGAAAGTCATTAATTCTTTCTTGAGAAGCTTCGGCTCGTTGAATGATTGAAGTGAGCCATCCGACCACTGTTACAGGCCAAGTGAGCATGTTTACATAAAGGATGAATTCAGCAATTAGGCCTACAGAATCGATACGTCCATCGAGGTACATTCTCCCCCCTACGTACATCACGATAATATTAGAAGCGCCAATTAGCAGTAACATTAAAGGGAAAAACCAGGCGTTAATTTTAGCCAAATCCATAGCAGTTTGCTTTCCTTCCTCAGCGAGTAACTGCATATCTTGGTCAATCTTTTGCTCTAAATGGTAAGCCTTGACTATTGCTATTCCTGAAAATCGTTCTTGTGTGAAGGTAGAAAGTGTAGAAAGGTACGTTTGTACGGCGGTACTTCTAACATGTATCAATCGACTGATTCGATAGATTAGAAAAGACAGAAGTGGAAACGGTAAAACGGTATAAAGCGCCAATTCAGGAGCCTTTAGAAACATAAGTGGAATGAGAATAACGAATAGAGTAAGCGTCTGTAGTCCGTACATAATGGCGGGCCCAGCATACATTCTTACCTGAGAAACGTCTTCAGAAATTCGATTCATAAGATCTCCCACTCGATTCTTCTTGTAAAAACTTGAGGACAATACTTGGTAATGATCGTAAATAGTGTTCTTGAGATCGTATTCTATGTATCGAGAAACGTTGATGATATACTGACGCATTAAGAAAGTTAGAATAGCAGCAATAAGCGTTGTTCCAACGATAATCCCAATGTCGATAAGTAGCATTTGTTTTGCTTCTGCTTGGCTAATCTCGTTTCTGAAATATTGTTCAATGACCTGAATGGATTCATTGATATAGGAAGGCATGAAAAGCGAAAATATACGAGCACTAATGGTAATCACCAATCCGATGAGTAACTTCTTCCAGTATTTTAATAAAAATGAATTGAGATATTTTAATGCCTTCATGAGTGCGTTTCCGTGAATTCAAAGATAGCGCAATCAAAATATAACTTAACTTTGCGACGCAGTATAAATGTAAACAGAGTTCTTTCTCATGCTAACGCGCCGACACATTCGAATCAAGGTATTACAGACCTTGTACGCTCTTCAGAAATCACCTGAAACAAGTTTAGATTCGTATCAACGTTTTTTAAAGAAGAGTATGGATGGTGTTTACTCCCTCTATCTACTTCAGCTCCATTTCTTTAAGTATTTCAGAGATTGGAGTTTGAGAGAGGTTGAGGCTAGGCAGAAAGCTTACCTAGAGACTTCGAAAAGTACATTTGTTGATCCCTTAAGATTTTACAATAATTCTTTTCTAACTCAGATTACTGAGTCAGAGGTGCTCTTCGATCAGTGGGATCGAAGAAAAATGAAGCAGTGGTATTTGAATGAAAAGTATGTCGCAAACGTTCATGCCTCTTTTACGAAAAGTGACGCGTACCTAGAATATATGAATCTAGAGCAGGTGGGATATGCCGAAGACAAAGAGATTGTATTGCTTTTGTTTAGAGAGTTTTTAGCTCCAGACGATGGCGTTTATGATTTTATTGAAGATGAACAGCTGACATGGATTGATGATTATCCTGTGGTTAACACTTTTATCCTCAAGCGTTTTAGCGCAGCGCGCAAACAGACCGAAGATACCTATTGGCTGCCAGAGCTAATTACGGAAGATGACGATTTAGACTTTGGAAGAAAACTATTAACTAAGGTAGCTTTGAAGTATGGGGAGTATGCGAAAGAGATTGAGGGTAAAACTCCCAATTGGGACCAAGACCGAATAGCAGAAATTGACAAGTTGCTATTAATTCTTGGTATTGCTGAATTACTTGATTTCCCATCTATTCCTCCTAAAGTAACCCTCAATGAGTACCTTGAAATTGCGAAGGAGTATTCTACCCCAAAGAGTAGTTTGTTTATTAATGGAATTCTAGACAATCTGTCAACTACTTATAAAGAAGAGGGTCGGCTTATTAAGTCAGGCAGAGGATTGCTCTAATCGTCTAGAATTATCCTTATTTTTGAGTCATACTAATAAATTTATATCAATGAGAACTAAATCAATTTATGTCTTTGCTACAGCATTTGCTGTTCTGTTTAGCCTTACTAGTTGTAAAGGGCAAGGTGAAAAAAAGGAAACCTCTAATGCAGTATCTACTGAAGTAGCAGCAGAAAACAGTGCGAAGCGTCCGGCTATGACTTTCGATAAGAAAGAGCATGATTTCGGAACTATCGTAGCTGGAACACCTCAAGAGACTGTTTTCGAATTCACTAATACCGGGGATGCTCCGTTAATTATTTCTAACGCAAGATCAAGTTGTGGATGTACGGTGCCTGATTATCCTCAAAATACTCCAATTGCTCCTGGCGATAAAGGTGAGCTTGTTGTGAAATTCAATGGTGCTGGAGCAAACCTAGTGACTAAAACAATCACGCTTACGACTAATACAGCAGCTGGAACTGAAATGTTACGAATTAAAGCTTTTATCGAGCCTAAGGGTTCAGGAGCTTTTGATGTTCCAATGAAGAAGTAGTTTTAGATGGAAGCACTTAACCAATTTGTTCCTCTTCTACTGATTTTTGCGGTAGCGTATTTCTTTATGATTCGTCCTCAGGTTAAACGTCAGAAAGAAGAGAAGAAGTTTATCGAAGCCCTTAAGAAGGGCGATAAAGTAGTAACCAAGAGTGGATTACACGGTAAGATCTCGGATATCAATGAAAGTAATCAAACGGTGGTTGTTGAAACCTCTGCTGGTAAACTAAAATTTGAAAGTAGTTCGATCTCTCACGAATTGAGTAAACGAGAGGCGGCTGCCAAATAAAGGCAATTGCCAATTAAAATTACAGGGGTGCAACGCACCCCTTTTTAATGATGTATCAATTTTTCATCCGCCCCATTTTATTCCTCTTCGACGCTGAAAGAGCTCATCATATTGCTTTTCGTCTTTTGGGAATTGCAGAAGTCTTAGGATTTACCCGATTGTATAAATCCTTATTCGTAAGTAAAAGTCCTTTACTGAAAAAAGAAGTAATGGGTATTGTTTTCGAAAATCCAGTGGGTTTAGCGGCGGGGTTCGATAAAGATGCTAAACGATACAATTCTTTTGGTGATTTAGGATTTGGGTTTGTTGAAATTGGAACACTTACCCCTAAGGCACAACCTGGTAATGAAAAAAAGAGATTGTTTCGGTTAAAGAAAGACGCTGCTATCATTAATCGAATGGGGTTTAATAACAATGGGGTGCATGTAGCCGTTAATCGACTTCGCAAATCACATCGGACAATTGTTGGTGGAAATATTGGTAAGAACAAGATCACGCCTAATGAAAACGCAGTTGAGGACTACCTGTATGCCCTTAAAACGCTCTATCCATATGTAGATTATTTTGTGGTGAATGTTAGTTCACCAAATACACCAGGTTTAAGAGAGTTACAAGAGAAAAAGCCATTAGAGCAACTGTTAAGTACCTTGAAATTAGAGGGTAAGAATCTTGCAGGGGTATCTGCAGAAAAGCCAATTCTTTTAAAAATCGCACCTGATTTAACCAATCATCAATTAGATGATATCATTGAAATTGTGGAAAATGTAAAGCTAGAGGGAGTAATCGCTACTAACACTACCATCGATCGAATAAACTTAAAATCTGATCAAAGCCTAGTTTCTGAAACGGGTGGGCTAAGTGGTGCTCCACTTAGAAATCGATCTACGGAGGTCATTAAGTATCTAAAAGAACATCAAAAATCTCCTTTTATAATCATTGGTGTTGGAGGTATTCATTCAGCTGAGGCTGCTATCGAAAAAATTGACGCAGGCGCTGATCTAATTCAACTATATACGGGGTTTGTGTATGAAGGTCCCAAATTAATTTCCGAAATTCATAGGAAATTAATTGATCGTGCATGATTGAAATTGTTGAATGTCCTAGAGATGCGATGCAGGGTTTACATACCTTCATTCCTACCTCTGAGAAAGCGGCTTATCTTCAATCGTTACTTAATTGTAACTTCTCATATTTAGATTTTGGGAGTTTTGTCTCTGAGCGGGCAGTTCCCCAAATGAAAGATACCGCTGAGGTATTAGGGTTGCTCGATTTGGAACGCACCCATACTCAGCTTTTAGCAATCGCTGCCAATCTTAGAGGTGCTCAGAGAGCATCTGAATTTGAAAATATCAGCGTTCTCGGATTTCCTTTCTCGCTTTCGGAGATTTTTCAAATGAGAAATACTAACCGTTCTCAAGAAGAGGCTTTTGAAGAAATTCAAAAAATCGCCGAAGTTGCGGATATCTCCGGTAAAAAGTTGGTGATATATTTTTCTATGGGCTTTGGTAATCCCTATGGTACTCCCTGGGGTTTAGATCAAATTAGTTATTGGATTCATCGATTCGAAGGTTTAGCTATCGATTGCTTTTCACTCTCAGATACCATGGGGAATGCTACCCCAATAAGAATTCACGAAGTATTTTCATATGTTTTAACTGAGCACAATGAGCTTAATTTTGGAGCGCACTTACATACTCGACCCGATCAGTGGAAGTCAAATTTAGATGCTGCTTATAAAGCTGGATGTCGCCGATTTGATGGAGCTATACAAGGTTTTGGAGGCTGCCCGATGGCATCAGATCATTTGGTAGGAAATCTACCGACTGAAAAATTGATTAGTTACCTTACTACTCAAAAGGCACCTATCGATATTGATATTCACGGTTTTGAAGTCGCTTATAACAAGGCTAAAAATCTTTTTAGACGCTACACATAAGCGCTCGTGCCAGAATTTTGATTATTTTTGCATGCAATGAATTCTTTAGTTGCATGAAAGCTCATCTTTCTAAAATCGTTGGCGAAGGCCTTACCTACGACGATGTTCTATTAGTCCCCGCTTTTTCTGAGGTATTACCTCGCGAGGTAAACATTAGTACGCAGTTCACCAGAAATTTACGAATCAATGTGCCTATCGTTTCTGCGGCTATGGATACCGTTACAGAATCTCGAATGGCTATTGCTATGGCTCAAGAGGGGGGTATTGGAGTGTTGCATAAGAATATGACCATTGAAGAGCAGGCTGCGAAGGTTCGCAAAGTAAAACGTGCAGAATCAGGTATGATTTTAGACCCTGTGACATTACCCCTTACTGCCACTGTTTTAGATGCTAAGGCAAGTATGAAGGAACATGGAATCGGAGGGATTCCGATCGTAGATAATGAAGGAAAACTCGCCGGGATTGTAACTAATCGTGACTTAAGATTTGAAAAACGAAATGACCGAATGATACCAGAAGTCATGACGTCAGAAAACCTTGTAACTGCCCCAGCCGGTATTACTCTAGCCGAGGCTGAGGACATTCTTCAAGCTCATAAAATTGAAAAGCTACCCGTTGTTGATGAAAAGCAACAATTAGTTGGATTAATTACGTTTAGAGACATAACTAAACTCACCCAAAAACCGATTGCTAATAAAGATCAGTATGGTAGACTCCTAGTGGCTGCTGCAGTAGGTGTTACTGCCGATGCAGTAGACCGTGTTAGTGCACTGGTTGCAGCCGGGGTTGATGCCGTAGTTATTGATACCGCACATGGGCATTCAAAGGGGGTCGTAGGTGTACTAAAAGCAGTAAAATCTGCTTTTCCCGAACTTGAGGTAATTGTCGGAAATATTGCTACCGCTGAGGCCGCACTTTATCTTGTCGAAGCAGGTGCCGATGCAGTTAAGGTAGGGATTGGTCCAGGTTCAATTTGCACCACGCGAGTAGTTGCAGGGGTTGGATTTCCTCAATTCTCAGCGGTTCTTGAAGTAGCTGCTGCACTAAAAGGAACAGGTGTTCCGGTGATCGCTGATGGAGGTGTTCGTTTTACCGGTGATATTCCTAAAGCGCTTGCCGCCGGAGCAGACTGTGTCATGCTCGGTTCGTTACTAGCAGGAACTAAAGAATCTCCAGGCGAAACGATTATCTACGAAGGAAGAAAGTTTAAGAGTTATCGTGGAATGGGGTCTGTTGAAGCTATGAAAAAGGGTAGTAAAGACCGCTATTTTCAAGATGTAGAAGATGATATTAAAAAACTTGTACCAGAAGGTATAGTCGGTCGAGTACCTTATAAAGGTGAGCTCTATGAGAGCATGCATCAATTTATTGGTGGTTTACGAGCAGGTATGGGGTATTGCGGTGCTAAGGATATTAACACTTTGAAAGAACACGCGAAGTTCGTTAAGATCACGGCAAGTGGTATTGCAGAGAGTCATCCACACAATGTAACCATTACCAAAGAGGCTCCGAATTATAGTCGATAGATTATTTTGATTGACTGGCCTCGTAGTCTTTCCAGGTCATATCTTTAAAGATATCGTCTCCAAAGTACTTAGCTACGGTAAGAAATGGTGCCGCAGGATAGTAACCTGCAACAGGAGCTAACATTTCAAATTTAGAAGTAAGGTAGACAACGGTCGGATAACTTAATTTTCCGTTAGTCAGTGCTACAGCTAATTCGTGATACCCCTTTTTACCTTGCGGTACAAACGAATAAGTCTGTCCTTGAAAAACAACGTCTTCGATTTGTTCGGCATTGAACTTAACCATGTAGAAGTTCTTTATCATGTATGCTCGAACTTCGGGATCATTGAAGGTTTCTTTATCCATTTTTTTACACCATCCACACCAATCTGTGTAGACGTCAATGAAAATTTTCTTTTCATTGTCTCTGTCTTCAGCAATTCGCTGAACAGCCGTTTCGAAACTTAACCATTCAATTTTCTGCTCTTGAGCAAATAGACCAATCGAAAAACCAATCGATAAGAATAGCGATAACAATCCTTTCATGGTCTAAAGATAATTAAACCTCCGCAGCAAGTTGAGTATCTAGAGTTACATTAACTTCAATTTGACCCTTGGTAAGGTCTTCAAAGGTTTCGCGTTCTCTGATCAGTTCTGCCTTACCATTGATCCATAACACCTCTGCAGGGCGTAATCTAGAATTGTAGTTGCTTGCCATTGAGAAGCAATAGGCTCCGGAATTGTGAAATACGAGTAAATCACCTTCATTGATTTCAGAGATTCTTCGATTGCTACCAAAAGTATCGGTCTCACATATGTATCCGACTACCGAATAGAATCTAGGCTTCCCATCAGGGTTACTTAGGTTTTCAATTTCATGGTAGGCGCCATAAAGCATTGGACGCATCAGGTGATTGAACCCAGAATCAACCCCAGCAAAAACCGTAGAGGTGGTTTGCTTAACCACGTTTACTTTAGCAACAAATTTACCTGCTTGACTCACCAAGAATTTACCTGGCTCAAAAGAAAGGGTTAATTCTTTACCATAGGACTTACAAAAACTGTTGAATCGTTCAGATAATTTCTGACCAAATTCTTCGATGGGTGTTTCAATATCATCTTTCTTGTAAGGAACTTTAAATCCGCTACCAAAGTCAATAAACTCAAGGTTGTCAAAATTCTTAGCCGCTTCAAATAGAATTTCTGCAGCGTATAAAAAGACATCAATATCTAAAATATCGCTTCCTGTGTGCATATGGATTCCATTGATATGCATTCCGGTAAGGTCAACAATTCTTTTAATATGAGGTACCTGGTGAATACTGATACCAAATTTTGAATCAATATGCCCTACCGAAATATTGCTATTTCCACCCGCCATTACATGCGGATTAATTCTCACACATACGGGAGTGTCTGGAAAACGTTGTCCGAATAGTTCTAGAATCGATAGGTTGTCAATATTAATTTGAACACCTAAGGATCTCGCTTCTTCCAGTTCTTCGATCGACACGCCATTCGGTGTGTAGATAATTTGTTCTGCAGGAACTCCTGCTAGTAATCCCAGTTTTACTTCTTCGATTGAAACCGTATCAAGGCCAGCACCTAGGCCGTGGATAAGACGTAGAATGCTAAGGTTAGAATTTGCTTTTACCGCGTAGTGAAGCTTTAAATTATTCACTGAGGTAAAGGCGTTCTTAAGGCGATCAAACTGCGCTGCAATACGATGTGCGTCGTAAATGTAAAGGGGAGCTCCGTATTGCTTAGCGATTTCGATGTAAGGAATTTGAGACATAACTTCAGTTCATTAAGGTGGTGCAAAATAAGTGCCTTCTATGGAAAGTAAGATAGAAATAATCATTATTTCTCATTTTATCACAAAGAGTTATAAATAAAACAATCGGAATGAAAGAAAGAGGAAATAATTGGTAGGCCTATTGGTTGTGCTTTCCTATTTTTGTAACTCAATTTTAATAGATAAGCATGAACCTTCACGAGTTTCAAGGAAAAGAGATTTTAGCCAGTTTTGGCGTAGGTATTCAACGTGGTAAAGTTGCTTCAACACCCGGTGAAGCGGTAATGGCAGCAAAAACCTTAACTGAAGAGACTGGCACTGGCTGGCATGTGATTAAAGCACAGGTTCACGCTGGTGGACGTGGTAAAGGCGGAGGTGTAAAGCTTGCTAAGAATCTAGATGAAGTTAAATCTATCGCTGATCAAATTATCGGGATGAATTTAGTTACGCCTCAGACTTCGGCAGAGGGTAAAAAGGTTCATCAGGTACTTGTTGCCGAGGATGTGTATTATCCCGGTGAAAGTGAAACTTCTGAGTTCTACATGTCGGTACTACTTAATCGTGCCACGGGTCGTAACATGATTATGTATTCAACTGAGGGAGGTATGGATATCGAGGAAGTTGCTGAGAAAACACCTCATCTTATTTTTACAGAAGAGGTAGATCCTAGTACAGGATTAACTGGTTTTCAAGCAAGAAATATTGCTTTCAACCTAGGACTCTCAGGTAAAGCTTTCAAAGAGATGGTTGGTTTTGTAACTAAATTGTACAAAGCTTATGTTGAGAGTGATTCGAGTTTATTTGAGATTAACCCGGTTCTTAAAACCTCAGACGATAGAATTATAGCCGTTGATGCTAAAGTAACTCTTGATGACAATGCCCTTTTTAGACGTAAGGCTTATGCAGAGATGCGTGATGAGCGTGAGGAGAATCCAATCGAGGTTGAAGCTAAGGCTCTAGGATTGAATTATGTAGATCTTGATGGTAATGTAGGATGTATGGTGAATGGTGCCGGTTTAGCCATGGCTACAATGGACCTTATCAAAATGGCAGGTGGGGAGCCAGCTAACTTTTTAGATGTTGGCGGTACTGCCGATGCTAAGCGTGTTGAAGAAGCTTTTAGAATTATTCTTAAAGATCCTAATGTAAAGGCAATTCTTGTAAATATTTTCGGAGGAATCGTTCGATGCGATCGTGTAGCTAATGGTATTGTGGAGGCTTACAAGAATATGGCAGATCAAATTAACGTTCCGATCATCGTTCGTTTACAAGGAACGAATGCAGAACTTGCGAAGAAAATTATTGAAGAATCTGGATTAGAGGTTCACGCAGCAGTCCAATTTCAAGAGGCTGCCGATAAAGTAAAAGCATTACTTCGTTAATGAAAAAGCCGCTCTCTTATGAGCGGCTTTTTTATACTTGTCCTTGAAGCGTTTTAAGTTGATCTCTCAGTCTGGCGGCTTCAATAAAGTCTAAAGATTTAGCGGCTTCTTCCATGGCTTTTCGGGTTCGTTTTATTTCATCGTTAAGGTCATTACCACTCATATAGGCTAACTCTTCTTCCGAAATCGGCTTCGCTCGTTCAAGGGTCTTTTTCTCCTTTTTAGTGCTTACTAGCGTTGATTCAATGGATTTATTCAAGGCTTTTGGTTGAATTCCGTGTTCTTGATTGTAGGCCTCTTGCTTTGATCTTCGATAAGCCGTTTGATCGATAGTTAGCTGCATGCTTTCGGTGATGGTATCGGCATACATAATAGCCTTACCATTTAGATTTCGAGCGGCTCTACCCACGGTCTGTGTAAGGCTTCGGTTTGATCGTAGAAAGCCTTCTTTGTCTGCATCTATGATAGCAACAAGAGATACTTCGGGAAGATCGAGACCTTCCCTAAGTAAATTTACTCCGATAAGTACGTCGAATATTCCTTTGCGAAGATCTTGCATGATTTCAACACGCTCAAGAGTATCTACATCACTGTGAATATAACGACATCGAACACCGATTCTTGTGAGGTATTTAGTGAGCTCTTCAGCCATCCTTTTAGTAAGTGTGGTGACTAGAACACGCTCATCCTTATCTGCACGTATTTTAATTTCCTCGGTGAGATCATCGATTTGATTTTTACTGGGTCGCACTTCAATAATGGGATCTAGAAGCCCTGTAGGTCGGATAAGTTGTTCAGTGTATACTCCTTCACAAAGGGCTAACTCATAATCTGCAGGAGTAGCACTAACATAAAGCACCTGATTTTGAAGTGCTTCGAATTCTTCAAACTTGAGAGGTCGGTTATCGAGAGCTGCCGGTAGTCTAAATCCGTAATCAACTAGATTTTCCTTTCGAGATCGGTCGCCTCCATACATTGCATGTACTTGAGGAATGGTGACGTGACTTTCGTCGATGATCATTAAATAGTCATCAGGAAAATAGTCTAAGAGGCAGAAGGGTCTTGTGCCGGGTACTCGACCGTCAAGGTATCGTGAATAATTCTCAATACCCGAACAATATCCGAGTTCACGCATCATTTCTAAATCGAATGTGGTTCGTTCTTCTAAACGTTTCGCTTCTAGAGGTTTACTAATCCCATTAAAATATTCTATTTGCTTTACAAGGTCATCTTGAATCTGGTATATCGCGTTTTGTAGCACATCAGGAGAGGTGACAAACATGTTTGCGGGATAGATTGTCAATCGATCATAGCTTTCAATTACATTTTGATTCACTGGATCTAACGCCTCTATTTCTTCAATTTCATCGCCAAAAAAGTGAATGCGGTAGGCAATATCTGCATATCCGGGGTGCACATCGATTACATCTCCCTTTACTCTAAAGTTTCCATGCTTGAAATCTGCGGTGGTCCTCGAATATAGGGATTGTACCAGTTGTTTTAGAAGTGCAGTTCTTGAAATCACTTGATCTCTTTCAATTTTAATGACGTTCTTCTGAAATTCGATCGGGTTTCCGATACCGTATAAACAGGATACCGAAGCGATGACAATAACATCTCTTCTTCCGCTTAGCAGAGAAGAGGTGGTACTCAGACGTAGTTTCTCGATATCTTCGTTGATGCTAAGATCTTTTTCGATATAGGTTCCACTTGCGGGTATATATGCTTCGGGTTGGTAGTAATCATAGTAGGATACAAAATATTCTACAGCATTATTTGGGAAAAACTGCTTGAATTCAGAATAAAGTTGAGCGGCTAAGGTTTTATTATGTGCTAAAACGAGCGTCGGCCGTTGTACCGTTTCGACGACATTTGCCATCGTAAATGTCTTACCTGAGCCAGTTACTCCTAGAAGAGTCTGATGCCGATCTCCTTCCTTTATCCCTCTAGATAAGGATTCAATCGCTTGAGGTTGATCCCCAGTAGGCTTAAAGTCGGCGGTTAGAGTAAAACGCATACCGCAAAAATACGCATCTTAGAGGTCTCTTTTCTTCAATAGAGCTAGACTACCCCATAAATAAATGAGCGTGTATCCTACAGCGATACCCACTTCTTTTAGTGTGGTTTGATAGTTGAGTACGACATCTTCACCGAGTTCTTTAGCTACCGATTGAATAGCGCTCAAACGTGTAAACGGTTCATGTAATAAATTGAAAGATGCTTGAAGCGGAAAGAAGCTTTTGATTTGGCTTGCTAGACTAAAGGCATCTGTTTTTTTAGCGAAATTTCCGTATTGGGCTAATAACTCTCCTCCAATACCCCAGACGATTTGCTCACCAATGAGAAGTACGATTAAAAATCCGAGAGCAAAAGCAGAACGTTTAATTAAGATTCCTAAAAAAAGACACAAACTGAAGAATCCAAACAGTTTTAGAAAATATAGTAATAGAAACTGTAGTTCTGAAAACACGATACTTAACTCAGTATAATCAGAATAAATCATTCCCAAAATCAAAGAAATGATTGCTACAAACAAGGTCGAAAGTGCAGAAAAGACTGCAACGACAATCACCTTAGAAGCCATAAATTCCCTTTTCGAGAGCCCGTCGATAAGGTTTTGTTTCAAGGTTCGATTACTGTACTCATTCGAAATCATTGAAACAATCACTACCGCTAAAAAGAGTTTGAAGAAAGCCGCAATAAAGCTGTTAAAATGCCAGATCAGTGGAAAATTGAAGATTCCTTGATCGGCAAGATGAAACTCAATGGGCCCAATATCGAATTTGATAGTAGCTATCAAAGCAATGAGCGTTATAAAGACGAAATAGGCCGATATAAGAATGATACTCGATCTACTGTGCTTAATCTTGTGATATTCAATTAAAAAAAGTCGTTTCATTAGGTGTTGGTAATTTCTAAGAATAGTTCTTCAAGTCTTTTTTGGTGACTACTTAAGTGAGTTAGGAAAATACCTTGTTCAGAGAAGTACTTATTGATGTTCTCAGGGCTATGATTGGTTTTGATTTTTAAGAGGCCACCTTCCTTTCCTAAAATTTTTATATCTGGGTGCTTTTCAATAAACTCAGCGAGTTGTTCTGTTCGATTGGCACCAACGAGTAAGTAGGCTCCTGATTTCCCCATTTCTTCTACAGAACCCCTGAAAATACTTTTTCCTTTTTGTAGAATAATCACCTGATCACATACTTTCTCAACCTCGTCTAGTAGATGGGAGGCAAGGAGTATGGTAGTTCCTTTCGAGGCGATTTGTTGAATAAGAACTCTAATTTGATGAATGCCTTGTGGATCTAAGCCGTTAGTCGGTTCATCAAGGATTAATATTTCAGGTTCATTGAGTAGGGCTGAAGCGATTGCCAAGCGCTGTTTCATTCCTAAAGAAAAGGTAGAAAATAAATCTTCAGATCGATCCTCTAAGCCTACTTCTTTTAATGCTTTCGGTACTGCAGAATTAGGAATTTCTTTAATGAGACAAACGAGCTCGAGATTTTCCCTCGCGTTCATGTACGGATAGAAGTTAGGCCGTTCAATTATAGCTCCAACCTTCTTTAATGCTTCGTGTGTGCTTAATGCACCTTCAAACCATTCAAAGCTACCAGAACTAGCATTCACTACATTCAGTACGATACCTAATGTGGTAGATTTGCCCGAGCCATTAGGTCCTAATACTCCATAAACCGAACCTTTTCTTATTTCAAAGCTCAGATCTGTAACCGCTTGAACCCTTCCATAATTTTTACTTAGCTGATTTCCTTTGAGCAGAATTTTCGACATGAACTGTTAAGCTTTAAAATAGATCTCCAATTTATGACCGTTTTTTCTGATAATTGTTACATTCGGGTTATGTCTGATGCTCCCCAAATGCTTTTAAAAAAGCCCAATTATCCAATTTCACCGATACTTGCGGCCTATTTAAGACGTTACAATCGAAGAGTTAATCTCCCGATACACTATGATGATTTATTGCGTTTTCAGGGCTCAGTAACGGTTTATGACCTTCAAGATGAGGACACTTTATGGGTTCGTGTTTATTACGAAGAATCTGAGAGCGAAGAAATTAATAACGCTTTAAAACAGATATATTCTACGCTTCATTCTGATGGTAGCCATCAGATCTTTCAACATTTAAGTATAGATGCAATTGATTTTTGCACCTTCGGAAATTCAAAACCATTTCGAATTAAGGTTCGAAATATCTTAAATGACAACTATACCTACTTTTATGTTAAGCGCTCGGATGCTTCTCGAGTTTATGGTCTAGAGATCGAACATATACTTTCTCCGTACAATTTGCTTTTCTTGGTTTCTCGAGATACGCTTATCGAAGAGCATATCGCAGGAATACCAGGAGATGTTTTTCTAAAGCAATACTTGCCACAGTGCAGTGACCGTCAGAAGGCTCAATTAGCCAAGGAGTTTGTCAAGTTTAATGAACGCTGTATGATTCGATTATTAGGGGATATGCGTTCCTATAATTATGTAGTTATCCCTGTTCATGATTTTGACAGTGTGATTCATAAAATTCGAGCAATAGATTTTGATCAACAAAATTTTGAGGGAGACCTAAAAGTATATAGGCCTCAGTTCTTCCCTGAAAATCAAAAAATGATTGATCTAATCAAAACGTATTTAAAGAAGGACTCTGTTGATCAATACAAACGTGAGGAAAGATCCCTACTTGCCAAGCGTGCATTAGGTTCAGAAGAGCAAATCAAACGATTGCTCAGTGCTGCAATTACAGATACACTTTCTACCGATATGCACGTAAATACCTTAAAGAGTCAGATTTTTGAATTAACTAAAGATTCTGCCTTTAGTAAGGCGAATAGCATGGGAGAAATCCTAAGTGCAGCCCTAGATTTTGTTACCCGAAATTACAGAGATCTTAAAACGCTCTAACTCTTAGTTTCGCGGTTGAAATAAACGAGATAGTAATACATCTGACGTTCTTCGTCCCAACCTTTTTCTACAAATTTTTCAGCCGATTCAGGATTGATAAAATCTAGTTTAATGTGAATGTTGGTATCTAGATGAATTTCGTTCTTGAATTTCTTACGGATATCGCTGACCGCTTTGTTGGCAATCTGAAACTCAGAAACGTCTTCAATACTGTATTTAGGCCCCTTATTGACTTTGTAGTTTTTGAACTCGGGAATAAGCTCCGGATTTTCTAATACGTCGTTTAAGAAATGGGATTCCTCAAACCGATCTCTTGAAGCAAAGTGATTCACTGCACGATTCAAGAAGAGAACTTCTTGTTGTTTATCTTCAGTAGGTAAAATCACTTCTTTTGCAAAGTCTTTACAGAATTTGAGGTAATTTTTTGTTTGAAAGTTCTCGTCTTTAAGTGCAATTATTGATAGAAAGTCTTCGGGCCAGTATTTCGCGTCGTATCGATTTCGATCGACCGATAAAACATGGTAACCATTTTCTTCTCCTTTATTGAAAATCAGACAGCCTTTGTCTAGCTTTTGAACAGAGATTCCCTTTCGGACAGAAATGTTTAGATTCTCCTGGTCCCAATCGAATTCAAAAAAGTCCTGCTTGACCTCACTTTTAAAAATACCAATGGCGCTAACTTTTTCTTTATCGAAAAGCACATCTTCAAATACAGCTACATAAAGTTCTCCGCTATTGATGTGAGGGTGATTCGATTGTCCGTATAAATGAGTGGCTATAGCAACACTTTGTTCTTGCAGGCTTTCTGGGTTGTTGAAAATATTTTTTGCGGCATTATAAACAGGGTTGAATTCTAAGTCTGCCTCATGTGTGAAGTGGAAATAGTTTTCTTCTCTTTGGGTAAAAGGAGTAAAGAAATAGCTCTTTAGTAAACTTGAAATCTCGTCATCTAATCGAAGCGGATTCGCAGAAAGCTGAAGCGGTTCATTTCTGTTTTTATTACCGACCCTGTGTAAGACAAGGCCTTGAAACTGGGCGTTGTATAAATTGAACATAATTAATTATAGTCGTCGTAATCAGAGTCTGAATAATCAGAAAAATCATCAAATTCATCACTGAAATCTTCATCAGTATCCCCGTAAAAGTCATCTTCTGAAGATCCTTTTTCACTTTTAAAATGTTTTTCAGGAGCCTCTGAGGGCAGTTCTCCAAAACTGAATAGAAGCTGCGGTAAATCTGTTGATGATTCATCGCTTTCTACTGCGGCTAGCTCTACAAAAAAGGTCCACATTTGTAGCAAGTCATAGATGTAGATGAGTTTAGGGTTATCTGCAGTGATTATGCTACTGATAGGAGTATCTCTCATTAAAACCGTGTCATCTTCAAATCCTAAATCGACGATTGGATATTCTTGACCTTGATTCCACTCCTGATCACAACCATAAAAGGTTGCCATTTCAATTCCGTCAAACCCGAATGCTTGACTCAACGAATTATGCAAATCTTCAAGAGTGCTTTCACTAGAGATAGCAACATCTCTGAACACATCAGTTTGATCATCAAGAATAGCACGAATTTTATAGATCATAGCAACTTTTAATTAACAGTTTCGTTAGTACTTCTGTAAGAGCGGAGCCAAATATATATCTGAAATCCGAATAATATAGAAGCAATTACTAGGTGAATAGGTTGAGTTGAAAATGGGAAGTCAAAATAATACATGATCACCCCACTAAGCACAGAAATTCCGATTAGTGTAAGGATGATTTGCTGAGTTTTCAATAAACTCGAATGATCCTTTCTAATTCGGTTGTAAATCCATAAGTGAAATATAATTACCAATATAGAGAACGAGCGATGTATGTAAAATAAAAGAGTTTCTGCCCCTTGAAGACTAAATAAATTACTCCCTATTTGTTCTTTTGAAGAATCCACATATTGACGAACCTGAGTTCCCATAAGAACTTGTAATAGTGTTAAAAGAAAACCGGCTAACAGGTACTTCCCTAAAATTGAAGACTGACCAAATAGCTTGCGCTCAACCGTTTTTTCGTAATAAATAAAAAGTACGGCAACGAGCACTAGTGCCATAAACATATGCAGGCTGATTCGAAAAGGATTGAGTACAGAGTAAACTACCGTTGCCCCAAGCCATGCTTGAAATAATATTCCAATTAGGAGTATTGCACTAAGCAATCGAAGATCGGTTCGTTTGGGCCGAGTGAACCAGCTACTCAAGAAGAGTAGTAGTGTGCTTAGCCCAGCTATAGCGCCGAGGAGTCGATTAATATACTCGATCCAGGTGTGCCAAGGATTAAAAGCAGCGTAATCATGTTTTTCGTAATTCTCCCAATTAGATTCTTCATAGAATTCAGAAGATTTGAAATCTTTACGTGCTACTTCTAAGTGATCCTCCCTGATAATTACTTGTCCTCGTTCATAGGTAGTATTCGCTCGCCATAAGAGTTCTGCTTCCTCTGTAGGAGGTATAAGGTGGCCAAAGCATTTAGGCCAATCAGGGCATCCCATCCCGCTTCCTGTCATCCTGACGATGGCTCCCGCGGCGATTACCAAATAAATGATCAATAAGGTAGCGATGGCTAGTTTTCGATTCACTGCTTCACAGGTTTTAATCCAAGTTGCTCTGCTTTTTTAATCATTAGTTCGTACGCGGCTTCGAATTCATTGGGTATTTCACCCTCTAGAATGGCCTCCTTTAAGGCCTCTTTTAATAAACCAATTTCACGACTTGGTCCAATGTCGAAAGTTTTCATAATCAGTTCGCCGCTAACAGGAGGTTGAAAATTTCGGATGCGATCTCGCTCTTCAACTTCTTTAATCTTTTCTTTAACGATTTCGAAATTCCTCTTGTATCTGTTCTGCTTTCGAGGATTTTTAGTGGTGATGTCTGATACACACAAAGTCATTAAACCTTCTAAGTCTTCACCAGCGTCAAAAATAAGTCTGCGAACTGCTGAATCAGTTACGTAGTCTTCTGATATAACGATAGGTCTTGAGCTCATCAGAACGAGTTTTTGTACTCTCTTCATCGGATCACCTAAAGTCATTTTCAGCCTCTTAAATAGCCGGTATACCATTTTGGATCCGACAAATTCGTGCCCGTGAAAGGTCCATCCGATTTTTTCATCAAATCGTTTAGTTGGTGCCTTTCCGATATCATGCAATAACGCTGCCCAACGAAGCCATAAATCTGAACTTAATTGAGCCATGTTGTCTACTACTTCGAGGGTGTGCCAAAAATTGTCTTTATGTTTTTTTCCTTCTATTTCTTCGATTCCTTCAAGGGCTGTAAGTTCTGGTATTAATCGTTTTAACAATCCTGTTTCTTTGAGTAAGCCAAAACCGACAGAAGGCTGATCGCTGAGAAGAATTTTATTAAGTTCCACTACAATACGCTCTTTAGTGATGATATCAATGCGTTCACATTGTCTTTTAATTGATTCTAGCGTAGTTGTGTCAATCTCAAAATTGAGTTGAGAAGCAAATCGAATCGCTCGCATCATTCGAAGTGGATCGTCACTAAATGTGATGTCAGGATCAAGAGGTGTTCGGATGCACTTAAAGTTTAAATCTGATACCCCTTCAAAAGGATCAATCATTTCCCCAAATCGATCCTTGTTAAGACAAATTGCCATGGCATTGATGGTAAAATCTCTTCGATTTTGGTCATCCTCAAGGCTTCCGTCTTCTACGATTGGATTTCTTGAGTTACGCTGATAGCTTTCTTTACGAGCACCCACAAATTCTAAATCAAGCCCATCATATTTAATCATGGCTGTGCCATAGGTCTTAAAGGTTGAAACCTTTGGTTCACTTGTTAAACTCTTCGCAACTTCTTTAGCTAGTTGGATGCCGCTTCCTACGGTGACAAAATCGATATCAGAGGGTAGAGGCCTTTTTAGTAGAAAATCACGAACAAAGCCACCTACAACGTAACATTCTACACCGAGATCATCGGCAACTTCTCCTACTTGTGTAAAAATAGGATGCATTACTGCTTCGCTAATATGTAAGAGTTTGTGATTCAAATCAGCTTTTTGAGTGATTCTATAATCTCTAATTCAGGTTGCTTTAACAAGGACTAAATCCATGCAAAGGTACCACTTAAATTTTCAGATTAAAGTGTTTGCAGAGGTCAATCCATTGCGATCGATTACGATCTTCTTTGATATTTTCCTTGCCCAGTGAAACCGTTTGACTGCCGATAATCGGTAAGGATGATTTGGGCAAAACCTCAGGTATAACGACCTTGAAATTTCTTAATAACCCCATGGTTTTAAACCATAAATCGTCTGCCTTGGGACACAACAGTTCGATGAGTTTAATATTTGAAAGTTCTGGCGTATTGAAATTTGGTGGATAAAGTACCCCTGCACCTCCGATAGGAAGTGTAGCAACCGAAGACATCTGGTTTTGATAGGAGGTAGGCCAATTCTTGTAAGCAAGCCAATCACCTTTCTCCGATCGACTGATGATACGCGTTTGTAGTGCGACTACCCGATCGGGAAATTGAAGATGTGTTTGATATAAAGTATTTAACCAATTTTTTTGATAAATAACATCGTCATCAAAGGTTACAACCGGCATTGAGGAATGAACAGAAAAAGCACCTAATAGTTTATAATGTGATCGATCATTGTCAACAAATACGATCTCAAGCCCTACTTTCTCTAATTCTTTGATTGAATTCGGAAGACTTTCCCGATGCTTTTGATGTAACACTAGGACTGTATGCTGTGGAATTACTTCATCGTTCCAAACGGACCGAATAGCCAAGTGTACTAGGTGTAGTCTTGGTGCAAAAGACTTTACCGACGCAACTAGGGGAATTCTCTTTTTGCCCTCTAACATACGTTTAGCAGGCTTTTTTGCGAGTCTCCAACTCTGTATGGATGAAGGAATGTATTCTTTTAGTTTCATAGATAGGGTTTAGCAAAGTAAAGACTTTCCTATTTTTACATCCGATGAATCAACTAGAAATTTCTGTAATTGTTAGCACCTATAATGCCGAGGAATGGCTTGAAAAGGTACTTTGGGGCTTCGAGGTTCAAACGTATCAAAACTTTGAACTCATTATTGCCGATGATGGTTCTGGCCCGAAAACCAAGTCGCTAATTGATGATTTGTCACAAAAACTAAAGTATCCCATTGTTCATGTCTGGCAAGAAGACGAAGGATTTCAGAAGTCTCGAATATTAAATAAGGCTTTGAAGGCCTGCCGTGGTAATTATGTAGTGATGACTGATGGAGACTGTATTCCTCGACCTGATTTCCTTCAAGTGCACTACGATCGAAAAAAACCAGGTCATTTTTTATCTGGTGGATATTTTATGTTGCCCTTGACTACCTCTAAAACAATTCAAATTTCTGACATAACCAGTTCGAGTTGCTTTAATCCTTCATGGTTAAAAGAAAATGGTGTTTCCTCATCTCGAAAAAATTTAAAATTAACTGCCTCTGGAAAATTGGCCGACTTTTTAAACTGGATTACTCCAACTAAGGCTACCTGGAATGGACACAATGCTTCGGGTTGGCTTTCAGATATTGTAGAAGCTAATGGTTTTGATGAACGAATGCAATACGGTGGACAAGATCGAGAGCTTGGAGAACGTCTAATGAATAAAGGAATTAAGGGTATTCAGATTCGTTATAGCGCGATTTGTATACACTTAGATCACAAGAGAGGTTATAAGACCCCAGAGTCTCTTCGTAAGAACCGAGCGATCAGAGATGAAACGATTCACTCCAAGTCGACCTATACTCCTTTTGGGATTCGCTCTTAATTAAACCGATACTCCGTATTCGCGGAGCGCATTATTCAATGAGGTCTTTTTGTCGGTACTTTCTTTTCTTTCACCAATTATAAGCGCGCAAGAAACCCCGTAGTCTCCGGCAGGAAACGACTTGGTATAAGTTCCAGGAATTACGACCTTTCTAGCAGGTACTTCACCCTGATAGAATACTGGTTCATCCCCAGTGACATCAATGATTTTGGTTGATGCGGTAAGTACAACATTGGCACCTAGAACGGCTTCTTTTCCTACTCGAACTCCTTCAACTACAATACATCTAGAGCCAATAAAAGCATTATCCTCGATGATTACAGGGCTCGCTTGAAGCGGCTCCAAAACACCGCCAATCCCAACTCCTCCGCTGAGGTGAACGTTCTTTCCGATTTGTGCACACGAACCTACGGTAGCCCATGTATCAACCATAGTACCGCTATCTACATAAGCTCCAATATTTACATAACTGGGCATAAGGATAGTTCCTGAGGCTACATAAGCCCCGTGACGAACCACCGCATTTGGTACAATTCGAATGCCTTTTTCTTTATATCCTCTCTTGAGAGGCATTTTATCATGATATTCAAAAATGCCAGCCTCTAATACTTCCATTTGCTGAATAGGGAAGTATAAAACCACGGCCTTTTTAACCCATTCATTAATCACCCACTTATCACCTTCTGGTGCTGCACAGCGCAATTCTCCATTGTCAATTGCTGTAATGACATTTCTGATTGCTTCTTGAGTAGCTGCCTCCTTTAGTAATTCTCGATTTTCCCAAGCAGATTCAATGATAGGTCTTAGTCTCTCCATGATTCTCGTAATTTTGTTGCAAAGATAAGATAGCTTCTAAGGATAGGACTTTTCAATTTGACTTATTTTTGTTGCAAATTTCACCATTGGAGCGAATTTTAGGACTTGATATTGGTTCTGTTAGAACCGGAATTGCTACAGCTTATCAGGGGCTGGGTGTTGCCTCTTCGCTTGAAACGATTGAGTCTAAACAGTTGATAGAAAAACTGATTCAGTTAAATAAAGAAGAAAAGGTCTCACTGGTTGTAATTGGGAAGGCTACTCAAATGGACGGGACTGCTTCAGAGTCTATGCTATTTATCGAACAAATGGCAGATAAAATTGAAAAGTCTGGATTCAAAATTACTTGGCAAGATGAACGATTCACATCGAAACTAGCTTCTAAAACCATCGCCCAATCTGGAATGTCAAAAAGGAAAAGACAAGACAAAACACTAATCGATCGTATAAGTGCAACCATACTTTTACAATCTTACTTAGATAGAACCTTATGATTTATCCTATTGTAGCCTACGGAGATCCTGTATTAAAAAGGAAAGCCAAAGAAATCTCTGCTGATTATGAAGGCTTAGAGACGTTAATTTCTGATATGTGGGAAACCATGTATAATGCCGAAGGTGTAGGGTTAGCAGCACCTCAAATTGGTAAGTCGATTCGTTTATTTGTTATCGATGGATCCCCTTTTGCAACGGATGAGGACGCAACAGATGAAGAGCGTGAAGTATTAAAAACTTTTAAGAAGGTGTTTATCAATGCGACCATTATTGAAGAAACAGGAGAATCTTGGAGTTTTACAGAGGGTTGTTTGAGCATTCCAGATATTCGAGAGGATGTCATTCGAAAAGATGAACTAACCATACGTTATCAAGATGAGTCAATGGATTGGCATACCGAGAGTTATTTCGGTTTACCAGCGCGTATCATCCAGCACGAATACGATCATATCGAAGGTGTCTTATTTACAGATAAGCTGTCTTCACTGAAGAAAAGATTAGTCAAAGGAAAATTAGAAAAGATATCGCGCGGACAAGTCCAGGCCGATTATCGAATGAAGTATTACCAACCTAAAAAGAAATAAGTAACTATGGCACTTGACAAAATTATTGCAATTGGAGGAAAACCCGGTTTATATGAATTAATCGCTCAAACTAAAGGAGGGTTTGTAGGTGAATCATTGGTAGATAAAAAACGTCTTACTGTATCCATTCGAGCGAAGGTAAGTGTGTTGTCGGAGATCGCAATCTATGCGCTCGATAGAGAGGTTCCATTATTAGAGGTTTTTGAAGCAATTCACAAAAAGGAGGATGGTAAAGAAACTTCAGTTAGTCCTAAAGCAGATAAACTTGCACTTGAAGAATACTTCTTTGCTATACTACCGAATTACGATGAAGATCGAGTTTATGCCAGCGATATGAAGAAAATACTTTCTTGGTATAATCTTTTACTGAACTCGGGAACCTTAAAAGAAGCACTCGAAGCCAAAACGATCGAAGAGTAAGCTTACAAATAAGATAGAAAAAGGGGCTGCAACCCCTTTTTTTGTAAATAAAATAAGAAATAGAGTAGGATTAAAAATCAAAGAAGATGGCGTTTGCTACGAATCTTTTTGCCCCGTACCAAAACCCTCTAAAGACAGGGTTATCGGTAAAGTATACCACCCTACCTCTCCCGTGATTTTCAGCACCAATAAACAAGCTATTTGAAAGAGGCTCTAGGGTATTAGATCCTGCAAATCCTGCAATAGGTGTGGTGTCTGCTTCAAAGCTAGCAAGATTCCCATTGGGTAATAGTTCATAGGCTCCTCTATTTAATTTTAAACCATAGTAGTTCGAATCATATCCATAGGCTACTGGGTGAGTCGTATCCACCTTTGTTTTAAAAATTGCCCCTGTAATGTAATTCTTAATCCCCTCTCTTTCTTTTAGTTCATAAGGCAGTAATGGGTCGGTGCTAGGTCTGTCTATCTCTTTTAACTTGATATTGAAGCTGCCCTGACGGCTTAAGGCACCCAATGCTCCTGATTGAGCAATAAGTTTTCCTCCACTATTAATCCATTTTTCTATGGTGTTTAAAGTATTCTCATCAAAGTTGCGATAATTGCCATCTGGCATAATCAATACGTCATAATTGTCTAGATCATAGTATCCTAGGTATTCTGAATTTAAAACAGTAACTGGGTAGTTCAGATCGTTCTCTAAGAAGTACCACCATTCTCCAAAGTTGTATGAAGAAATGCCTTCGCCTTTGAATAGGGCTACTTTAACTGCCTTTGTTTTTGTGACTGAAGGTGAACCAAAGTCTTTGCCACTATCTACAAATCCGGTAGAAACCCCATTGAAGTCTACTTCGAATTCTTCACTGATTTGCGCTAGTGTATTTTCTAGATTCGTATTCTCTGCAGCTAATAAAATACTAGCTCCGGCATGAAAAGAAGCTCCATTAATCTTAAAGTCGCTATAGCTTGTTCTAACAGTCATTCCTCGATCTAAAAGGGCAGCAAGTGCTTTTTGACTTGCAAATCCTTGATAATCCAATACATATGCATAAGCGTCTTTTGAGATTGCATCTAGTGTATTTACAGATTCTGTCGTACTAAAGGGTACTTTCTTTGTGGAGAGAAGTGCATTCACATCGTAAGCGAATGGAAGAGACCATGCGGTAATATCGTAGGTAATACTGTCATTTAGCTTAGTGTTAGGTTCGAATAAAACATGAATCAATTTGTTTTTTACTTGACCAGATGGGATGATTAAACTGTTTTCGTCTGCTTTTATTCGTTTTTGGGTTTGTGTACGATAATCATATCCACTGACAAGGCTTCCTTTTCCTCGGCCATAGGTGATTTGATGTTTTTCTAGCAATTGAGTTAATGCTTTAAGGTTGTCAGCATTCCCACTAAGCACATAGGTTTTTGGGTCGTCAAGCCCTTCTTGCACGAAATAGGCCATTTCTTTTTGAAGACGTTCTCCGTTTTTAGAAGCCATTTCTACGGTAGAAATCCCAGTTGTAAAGTGGTGAGCGATACGATCTTTCAGGGTAAGTAGATTTCCCTCGCGGTTTCGAATGGCTAGACCAGCTCTACCGCTTCCGCCTTGTTCGTAAGTCATCCCGATCGCCCCGTGGTAGGTGGGGTAAGTATCTCCATAACTCGGATACAATAAATCAAATCGTTCTTTGGTAAAGTATAACCATCCATTCGCATCGAAATATTTGGCATGATTGCGGCCGATTTCATCCTGAAATTGTTTCTGAAAATCCGTAATTACCTCGTGTAGTGGTTCTGCTGCTGGTGCAAAGTAATACGGTTGGTCAACACCCTGCTCATGAAAATCGATATGAATTTGCGGTTGCCACTTCTGGTATTGGGGTAATCTTGCCTGACTTTCTACCTGAGTCATCCAAACCCAGTCGCGATTTAAATCAAACACATAATGGTTGGTTCTTCCAGAGTGCCAAGGTTCGAAGTGTTCTGCACTGTTCGGATCAGGTTGAATTCTATTATTCTTGGTTTGATTATACCAATTCACATAACGATCTCTTCCGTCAGGGTTGATACAAGGATCGATAATCACCAAAGTATTTTCAAGGTAATCGCGTTTTGCGGTGAGTAATTCAAAAGCGGTTTTCATTGAGGCCTCGGTACTCACACTTTCATTACCGTGAACATTGTAGCTAAGCCAAACAATAGAATGGTCGTTAGTTGATTCTCCAACTAAACTTTTTAGATGATTTATTCTAATCGCCTCACGATTTGAGATAATGTCCTTACTTCCTAAAAAAACAAGGTAGAGTGGTCTTCCTTCGTTGGTTTCACCATATTTTTCAAGTACGACTCGATCGGGGTCGGCTGCTGCGAGTTGCTGATAGTATTCTACTACTTTGTGATGTCTAGTGAACGAATCACCCAGTTCATATCCTAAGAATTCTGAAGGCGACTGAATCTGTCCGAAGGAGAAAGAGATGACTCCTAAAATAACGAAGAGGTTTTTGAACATTTTTAAAACTATTTTGAGACTGAAAGCTACAAAAATTAGTCCGTATCTTTACCCGTAACTGTTGTGATCTTTATGGCTAACACCACATTTGATTTTACCGATATTCCTTTTTTCAACTCCTTAGTCAAGGACTATTTGTCTGGTGAACTTTCATTAGATTTTTACGGAGAACAGGCAGATCTCGAAGGGTTTAAAAATCAAATCGAGAAGGTTCAATTTTCAAAGTCAAAGCGTGAAGTCTTGGTAGCAAGCCTGAAGCAACAGTACAAAGGCTTTTCTTCTGAGAAAACAATCAATCAAATTACGTCTTTATCTCGAGAAAATACCTACACAATTACTACGGGTCATCAATTAAATCTTGCGACTGGTCCACTGTATTTTCTTTATAAAATCGCACATGTTATTTCATTAAGTGAATACCTGAATACCCAGTTCACGAACTGCCACTTTGTTCCTGTTTATTGGATGGCTACCGAGGATCACGATTTTGCAGAAATCAATCACTTTTTTAACGAGGGCAAAAAGTTTGTTTGGGAAAGTGAGCAAGAGGGTGCGGTCGGACGATTCTCAACAAAGGGTATAGAGTCGATAATTAATGCTTTAATTGGACAGTATACTTCAGCTCCCTTTAATGATGAATTGAATACGTTGTTAGTGGATGCTTACAAGGAAAGATCTCTTTCAGAGGCTACTAGAAAACTCGTTCATCAACTTTTTGGGGATAAAGGTTTAGTGGTCATTGATGCAGATTGTAAAGATCTTAAGGGATTGGCGACAGATTTGTGGTTAAAAGAGTTAAAGACTAGTTTTTCAGCGATACGGGTGGCAGAACAAAACACTAGGCTAGAGGCAAAGGGCTATCCTATACAGGTGAACCCCAGAGAAATCAACTTATTTTACTTAGAAGAAAATAAGCGAACCCGAATAACTAAAGAGGGTGTTGGTGCTTATTCCTTAGCCGATCAAAGCATGCGATGGACTGAAAGAGAGCTTCTTGATGAGGTTCAGACGCATCCTGAAAGGATATCTCCCAATGTACTTTTACGTCCGCTCTATCAAGAAACGATACTTCCCAATTTAGCATATATTGGTGGGGGTGGTGAACTTTCATATTGGCTTCAACTAAAGATTACATTTGAGTCGGCTAACCTCCGATTTCCTATACTTTTAGCGAGAAATTCATTTTTATTAGTTGATCAAAAAACGGTAAAGAAGTGTAAGGCATTAGATTTAGATTGGATTCATTTTTTCAAATCGAAAGACGCCCTAATTAATTTTGAGATTCGTAGAGTATCCAATATTGATTTAGATTTTACCCAGGCACATAAATTACTCGAAGATCAGTTCATTCGACTTCGTCAAATTGCGAGTGAAACAGATAAGAGCTTTGAGGGAGCGGTTAATGCTCAAGAGAAAAAGCAGAAAAAGGGTTTGCAACAACTTGAAAAACGATTGCTCAAAGCTCAGAAACGAGTTTTGTCAGATCATGTTTCAAGAATAGTAGAGCTATACGATGTTATTAAGCCTTTAGGGGGGTATCAAGAGCGCATTGAAAATTTTTCATATTTCTATAATCAGCTGGGCAAAACGCTCATCGAAAAGCTAGTTCGGGAATCAGTTTCGATTCAAGGGAAGTTTATCGTTATGGAATGGGATACTTAAGGAGTTACCCAGCAGAGACTACTAATAGCACCCTTGATGTCTAAATAGCCTTTTACTCTACGATGCCCTTCTGAATGCAATTGAACAAGGTCGAATCGTTGCGAATGAAATCTTAGAATTTGAAAATATCCGCCTTCACTTTCATGAATCGTTTTGAATGAATCTGTCTGGCTTCCTGGTGCCATTTTGGTTCGATAGTCTCTTTTTTGCTGGTCGTTAAGGCTTTCAAAATAATTCTGAGAATCTTCGACCTTTTCTAGTACACCCTCGAGACGAATTTGGATCATTTTCTTAGGGTCATAAAAAAGTGCAGAGGCCTCTTTATGGGATTCTAAAGAAACTACTTTTTCGGTTCGTGAGTCAGTGTAGATATTAAAGTCAAAGTTTTCGAATACTTCACGTAAAACGACCATTCTGCTTTGCGGATAAAGGACATCATTTACTGATGATAAGGTGTTAAGACTAAGATATTTAAAAGCAGACCTACGACGTTTAGGAGCTTCTTTCAGTGATTTAGCACAGTAAATTGCAAATTCCTCAGCAGAGGTAAAAGGTGTTAATTTCATTAGTTAAAAATACTTCAAATCGCCTTGCGGCCGTTTTTCATTTGACTATTTTTGTCCATGCATCAAAAAGTACTTATCCTCGATTTCGGTTCGCAATACACACAGCTCATAGCAAGACGAGTTCGCGAACTCAACATTTTCTCTGAAATTATACCATTTAATAAGGCGCCTGAAGACCTAAGTACATACAAAGCGGTGATTCTCTCGGGATCTCCACATTCAGTTCGTTCTGATGATGCTCCTAGGCCAGATCTTTCAAAAATTAAGGGTAAAATACCCCTTTTGGGAGTTTGTTTTGGCGCTCAATTTATGGCGGCACATTATGGAGGTAAAGTTGAGGCATCCATTATTAGAGAATATGGTAGAGCAAATCTTAAAACAATTCATATCGATGATGCTTTTTTAAAAGGTATTGAGATGAATTCTCAGGTTTGGATGTCCCATTCTGATACTATCACAGAACTACCAGAAGGAGCAATTTGTCTGGCAAGTACTGCGGATGTGAAAAATGCGGCCTATCGCTTTCAGAATGAAGAGACCTATGCTATTCAGTTTCATCCTGAGGTATACCATTCAACTCAGGGAACCCAATTAATTTCAAATTTCCTGATCGATATTGCTGGCTTTACCGGTGACTGGACACCAGATGCGTTTGTTGAAGAAACAGTAGTTGAACTGAAAAAAACATTGGGTGATGATCGAGTTATCCTGGGTCTCTCGGGTGGTGTTGACTCTTCGGTAGCAGCCTTACTTCTTCATCAAGCGATCGGTTCAAACTTGCATTGCATTTTCGTTAATAACGGTCTTCTTCGTAAAAACGAGTTTGAAGAGGTTCTCGAACAATACAAAGGATTTGGTCTCAATGTAAAAGGGGTAGATGCAACTGACCGCTTCTTAGATGCCTTAGCAGGAATTAGTGATCCGGAGAAAAAGCGCAAATCTATAGGTAAGATTTTCGTTGATGTCTTCGACGATGAGTCTAAAGAAGTTGAGGGAGCTAAGTGGTTAGCTCAAGGAACAATCTATCCAGATGTCATAGAATCGGTCTCTGCAACTGGTGGCCCATCGGCGACCATTAAAAGTCATCATAATGTTGGTGGATTACCCGACTATATGAAACTTAAGGTAGTAGAGCCCTTAAAGAAGTTATTTAAAGATGAAGTACGTCGTGTAGGTAGAAGTTTGAATATGCCCGAAGATTTAATTGGTCGCCATCCATTTCCTGGTCCTGGCTTGGCTATTCGAATTCTTGGAGATATTACTGCCGAAAAGGTAAGTCTATTGCAAGAGGCTGATGCAATTTTTATTGGTGCGTTAAAAAGACATGGGTTATATGATCGGGTTTGGCAAGCAGGTGTAATCTTGTTGCCCGTTCAAAGTGTTGGTGTAATGGGGGATGAAAGAACCTACGAACGATGTGTTGCCCTTCGTGCCGTAGAAAGCACTGATGGAATGACTGCGGATTGGGTAGATCTGCCTTATCCATTTTTACAAGAAGTTTCTAATGAAATTATAAATAGAGTAAAAGGAGTGAATCGTGTGGTATATGATATCAGTTCTAAGCCACCTGCAACTATTGAATGGGAGTAAAAAGTAATAATATTCTTGTTTTAATCGGATTCATACTATTTGTTTTTAGTACTGAAGCAGATGCTCAGTGGTTGAAACGATCAAGGAAAAAGAATCCAACCCCTACCGTTCAGAGGGTGATACCTGAAACTATTGTGGATCAAAAGGTTGAGGTGTCTCTCGACACGATCATTCAGAATGATACCATAGCTGATTTAAAAAGACTCCAACTCACAAAGTCTACTTTAAATCTTGCGGTTTTATTACCATTTAGAAAAGATCTCGTTCCATTCAAGGACCGTATGTTTATAGATTCTATTTCTGGAGATAGTATTGTGATTCCTGATAGTCAGATTGATACCTTGAGTTTGAATCGATTAATGGAGATTCGTAGAGACATGAGAGTGGCTCTAGAATTTTATGAAGGCCTTACCTACGCCCTCGATTCCCTGTCAAAAATGGGCGTAAGTGTTTTTCTAAAAACCTATGATACGGAGCTCAGTACTGCTATAGTTGACACCATTTTTTCTAAAGATTCGGTTTTTCCTGAGGCGGTAATAGGACCGTTAAGTCCCAGAGTTTTTAGATCCTTCGTGAATACTAATGAAGTAGATTCTATTCCTATTCTTGCACCGCTCATGTCACCTGAAGAAGGGTTGAAAGGTCAGGTTTATTTCGGTGTTCCAGACGAGAGCGAGATGCGTGAGGATATGATTAATTACGCCTTGTCGCAGTATCGTGGAGAACGTGTTTTCGTGGTGGCAGACAATGGGCACCAAGCGATTGTAGAAAAGATAAAATCAACTTTTATTGAGGCCGAACAAATCCCACTTTATAAGAATGTTTCACTTGAAAGTGTTCAAAATTTTAGAGATACCATTATTGATACTATTATTCCTAATTGGACCTTTCTAGAGACCAAAAACGCTGCTTTGGGAGCTTCAGTTAGTTCGATTTTAAGTGGTATTGAATCTGAACCGGTGAAAAGTATGCGTATGTTTTCTACGACACCTTCTTCTATTTATACCGAAGAAGAAACTGATCCCATCCATCTTTCTAATTTAGAATTTTCTTATCCCGAAGTTTACGGTCTTCCTTCAGAGGATTTTGTAGATCGATTCTTCAATGATCGAGGGTATGTGCCTGAGGTTATTACAGCTAGAGCTTTTGATCTTAGTTTTGACTTCCTACTTCGATTAGTAGTTGAAAAAACAGATGAAGTGGTTCGACCGCAGGCTTACAGTGCTTCTTCTTTAGATTATCGCCCTTTTGGAAAAGATGATTTTCAGAATGTTTGGTATCGACTCGCTAAATTTTCAAATCTTGAAATTACTCAAATCGACCCCGAGGTTCCTGCGGAGCAAATTAAGCCTTGGAGAAGGATCTCAGAACACTGGTTTTGCGACTATTTATTCGAAACTGAAAAGCAATTGCGCCCTGAGGCTTACAAGCTTTTAGAGGCAGAGCTTATAGAAAAGGCAGAGCTAGATGGTATTGAGGAATACTCAATTGAGAACGAGGATTCTTGTGAATTATATTTACTTCTCAGAGACTATCCCCTAGAGGAGGAGTTGCTCACAAATAGTAACCGCTTTTTCAAGTGATACAAACGGATCTTCACGTAAAGGAATAAATTCTTGAGCAACGTGACCATTGAATCCTGTTTGATGAATGGCTTTCATGATCGCTGCATAATTTAATTCTTGACTTTCTTCAATTTCATTTCTTCCTGGTACCCCTGCGGTATGATAATGTCCGAAATAGGAATGGTATTTATTAATCGAATCGATAATGTTACCTTCTTGAATTTGCATATGATAGATATCATATAGTAGTTTAAAATTCTCTGTTCCTAATCGTCTACATAGGCTAATTCCCCATAGGCTCGAGTCAGCCATATAATCGGGATGATTGATTTGGTTGAAGAGCTCCATTTGAATGACTACTCCATATTTTTCGGCCAAAGGAAGTATTTGTTCTAATCCTTGAGCGCAATTTTCAAGGCCTACATAATCATCCATTCCGTTTCTATTTCCGCTAAAGCAAATAAGATTGGTAAATCCAGCATCTGCTACTTTTGGAATCACCTCTTTGTAGCGTTTAATCAGCTCTTTATGTAGATCTAGACGATTCCAACCTTCGGTTAAGCTAATTTCTGCGCCTTCGCACATACTACAATGAAAATCATGTTTTTTTAACACCTCAAATTCGTTTGGACCTATAAGATCAATCGAATAAATCCCTAGTTCTTTCAGTAGAGGAAGAATTTCTTCTAGAGAATATTGAGATAAACACCAACGGGCAACGGAATGCTTTAGCTTATATTCTTTTGATTGCTTAAGTCTAACCTCTTGTGCAAGTGAATTTGAAAATGTTGCGCCTGCGGCAACGGCTAAAGGAGCTTTAGCCAGAAACGAACGTCTTTTCATGATTCTAGATTTATTCCAAAAGATACGCAACTTATTGCTACCGCTCGAGTCAAAGTTTGTACCTTTATGCCCCGTAAAGAAAGTTTACCATGTCTACAAAATATATTTTCGTTACGGGAGGAGTTACGTCATCTTTAGGTAAAGGTATTATTGCAGCTTCACTCGCGAAACTTCTACAATCTAGAGGTTATCGTACCACTATTCAGAAGCTAGACCCTTACATTAATGTTGACCCAGGAACACTTAATCCCTACGAACATGGGGAATGCTATGTAACTAATGATGGGGCGGAAACAGATCTTGATTTAGGTCACTACGAACGATTTCTTAACGTACCCACATCTCAGGCCAATAATGTGACTACGGGTCGCATTTATCAAAGTGTAATTGAGAAGGAGCGAAGAGGAGACTTTCTAGGGAAGACCGTTCAGGTCGTACCTCATATTACCAATGAAATCAAGGATCGTATTCAAATCCTCGGTAATTCTGGAGATTACGACATTGTAATCACAGAAATTGGGGGTACTGTAGGTGATATTGAGTCGCTTCCTTATATCGAATCGGTTCGACAACTTCAGTATGAACTAGGCGATCAAAATGCAATGGTGGTGCACCTTACTCTTGTTCCGTATTTAGCTGCAGCCGGTGAATTGAAAACAAAACCTACTCAGCATTCTGTTAAAACGTTGATGGAAAGTGGTGTTAAGGCGGATGTTCTTGTTTGTAGAACTGAGCATGAATTAGATCAGGATTTAAGATCTAAATTGGCCCGTTTTTGTAACGTTCCGGAGCGTGCGGTCATCCAATCTATTGATGCGAGCACGATTTATCAGGTTCCACTTTTAATGAGAGAGGAAGGTTTAGATAAAGTTGTTCTAGAAAAATTAGGTTTACCCTCCGGTGATGAAGTCGATTTGGGTAAATGGGAACATTTTGTTGAAACTCTAGCTCATCCCAAGGAGACTATCAAAATTGGTCTCATTGGAAAATATGTGGAGCTTCAAGATTCATATAAGTCAATTTTAGAAGCTTTTATTCATGCAGGAGCAATGAATGAAGTAAAGGTTGATGTAGTTTCAATTCATTCTGAGGAATTAGAAAACCAATCTATTGAGCATTTGTTTTCTTCATTAGACGGCGTTCTTGTAGCACCAGGATTTGGTAGTCGAGGTATAGAAGGAAAGATCGATGCAGTTCGTATCGCTCGAGAATCTAACATACCTTTCTTAGGAATTTGCCTAGGGATGCAAATGGCAGTGATTGAATTTTCGAGAAATGTGTTAGGGTTGAACGAGGCGAATAGTGTTGAGGTCGATGAAAATACAGAACACCCCGTGATTCATCTAATGGAAGAGCAAAAAGCCGTCTCTGAAAAAGGAGGTACAATGCGCCTTGGTTCATGGAAGTGTTCTATCTTAGAAGGTTCGAAATTGGCTGAGACTTACGAAAAACTTCATACTGACGAAAGGCATCGACACCGATTTGAATTAAATAATGAATATATAAACGCTCTAGAAGAGGGTGGTCTTAAAGTCGTTGGTGTTAATCCGGATACAGGACTTGCCGAGGCTGTTGAGCTAACTGATCATCCATGGTTTGTCGGTGTTCAGTATCATCCAGAATACAAGAGTACGGTTGAAAATCCACATCCGTTATTTGTAAGTTTTGTTAGAGCAGGACTAGAGTATAAGAAAACAAGAAACTAGAAATGGAAGAAAAGGGGATAGATAAAAATGCAATAATTGGCTTCGTTCTGATTTTTGTGATAATGATCGGGTGGTTTTACATCAGTCAGCCGACACCTGAAGAAATTGAAGCGCAAAAAGCACTAGCTGCTCAGTCAGATACCGAAGAGGTAATTGCTGAAACCGAACCGGCGCTAACTCCAATTGTAGAATCTACTACTGCTGAATTACCGGTAAGCAATGAGCGATCATATGAGCCGGTAAGTTTAGAAACTGAGTATTTTAATTTAGAATTTTCAAGAGTTGGTGGTCAATTAAAGCAAATTACACTTAAGGATTTTACCAACCATCAAGAACAACCTATTGAAATTATTCAGCCTGAATTTTCTGATTTAAATTTAAAGCTAGTCACCGCTCAGGGTCTGAATTTGAACACTAATGAATTATACTTCGAGCCCGAGGTAACTCAGGAAGACGATCGAACCAGGGTTACATTGCGATCTGAAGTGGTAGAAGGAGCCTTTTTAGAGTTCAAGTATCAAATTTTAAATAATAGCTATTTAGTTGATTTTGATATTAATACCACTCAATTATCTGCATATCTATCTTCTCAGCCAGCTATTTTATCCTGGAATTATACCGCTCCAAGAAACGATCAGAGTATTCAGTATGAGAACCGTTACACGAGATTGACCTATCGTTTAGGAGATGGATCGATTAAAAAATTAAGTGCAACCTCTGAGTTAGATGAGGAAGAAGAGAGTGATCTAAGTTGGATTTCGTTTAGACACCATTTCTTTAGTGCTATCCTCGGGAGTAAATCGAAGTTTTCGAAAGCTGAATTAGTTTCTGAAAACTTAGTAGAGGAGGAGTCTAAAACTGCTTCACATACTAAAAGATATCAAGCTTCGGTTGAGCTAGAAAGTCTTTCTCGAGGAGCTACTGAATCCATGTATTTTTATTTTGGTCCGACAGATTCAAAGACCTTTGCCAACTATAGCGAGTACGAACTGATTGAATCAATTCCTTTCGGATGGGGAATTTTTGGAACCATCAATAGGTATATTTTTAATCCATTTTTCAATTTCCTAGCAGGATTCATGCCCTTTGGTATTGCAATTATTGTGATGACTTTCGTTGTTCGAATTGCGTTATCTCCAGTTACCTATAAGAGTTACGTTTCACAGGCTAAAATGAAGGTTATACAACCTGAGGTAAAAGAGATTAATGAAAAGTTCGCCAACAATGCAATGAAGAAACAGCAGGAGACGATGAAACTATACAATTTGGCTGGTGTGAATCCAATGAGTGGATGTGTGCCTGCTTTATTGCAGCTCCCCATATTCTATGCATTGTTTAGTTTCTTTCCGACTTCATTCATACTTAGACAGAAATCTTTCTTGTGGGTAGATGACCTATCTTCTTACGATACTATTGTAGAGCTTCCATTTACGATTCCGTTTTATGGCGATCATATCAGCTTATTTCCAATCTTAGCATCAGTTGCGATTTTCTTTTACATGCAAATGACTACTGGTCAAACCATGCAAATGCAGCAGCAACCGGGCATGCCAAACATGAAATTCATCATGTATTTGTCACCAGTGATGATGTTGTTTTTCTTTAACAACTATGCTTCGGGTCTAAGTTTATATTACTTTATTTCGAACTTGTTAACGATCGTTATCATGCTCGTGATTAAGAATTATATTATCGATGAGAATCGAATTCATCTCCAGGTTCAAGCCAATAAGCAGAAACCAAAGAAGGAGAGTAAATTTCAGCGACGAATGCGCGAGATGATGGAGCAGGCAGAGCAACAAAAGAAATTAAAATAGGTTCCTTTTGAATGGCAGCTAAGCCAATTAATCAGACCAAGGTAGTTGTTGGTCTTTCTGGTGGGGTAGATTCAAGCGTAACCGCCTATTTACTCAAACAACAGGGCTATCAAGTGATTGGCCTATTCATGAAGAATTGGCATGACGATTCTGTAACTATTTCAGATGAGTGCCCTTGGTTAGAAGACAGCAATGATGCATTGATTGTCGCCGAAAAATTAGGTATTCCCTTTCAAACGGTGGATCTCAGCGATACCTACCGCAAGCGCATTGTTGATTATATGTTCTCTGAGTATAAGGCGGGTAGAACTCCCAACCCCGATGTGCTGTGTAATCGAGAAATAAAATTTGATGTATTTCTTACGATTGCCTTATCTCTTGGGGCTGATTATGTGGCTACGGGTCATTATTGCCAAAAGGGAGTGGTTGAGCAAGACGATAAAGAGATTTACCAACTATTAAAAGGGGCAGACCCCTCAAAAGATCAGTCGTATTTTCTTTGCCAGTTAAATCAGGATCAACTGGCGAAAGCAATGTTTCCAATTGGTCATCTTCAAAAATCAGAAGTTCGAGAAATTGCTAAAAAAGCCGATCTAATTACGGCAGAGAAGCGTGATTCCCAAGGACTCTGTTTTATTGGAAAAGTTCGTCTGCCAGACTTTTTACAACAACAATTAAAGCCTAAGGAAGGTCAAATCATTGAAATTTCTCCAGATCATCCGGTATATCATTCGAATCGGAGTGATGCCTTAGAGGATCTTTCGAGACCGTTTAATTATCAACCTGAGATGGGGAAGGTGCTTGCCAAACATAATGGAGCCCATTATTTTACCATTGGCCAAAGAAAGGGTCTCGCGGTAGGAGGAACCGCACTACCTTTATTTGTTATTGATGTGGATACCGTTCGCAACGTATTATATGTCGGACAGGGAAATGATCACCCAGGCCTCTATCGATCTGCTCTAAAAATCCAAAAGGATGAAGTACATTGGATACGACCTGATTTAGCAGGGGATTTAAGAGTTCAAGCGAGAATTCGTTATCGTCAACCTTTACAACAGGCTTCGATTATTGTAAAAGACGATACCACCTATGTAAAATTCGATCAGCCTCAATCTGCAATTACTCCAGGGCAGTTTGTAGCATGGTATATAGAAAATGAATTAGTGGGGTCTGGTGTGATTTCTGAATAGGAAATATGTTCACCTAATTTCACCTCTAAAACTGAATTATGTCTTTTAAGATTGCAGATACATCAACCCATAGAATTCTTTTTTTCTCAGTATGGTTGTTGTTTGCTTTAATACAATCTGCACTTATGCCTCTTTCAGGAGAAGAAGCTTATTATTGGTTGTTTTCTAAGGCTTTAGATTGGGGGTATTTAGACCATCCACCAGCAGTAGCATTCTTTGGGCGCTTGGGATATGAGTTGCTAGAGAATGAATTGGGCGTTCGTTTATTCTCATCACTGCTAAGTGTGTCAACGCTTTGGTTGATATATGATTTAATCGATCGAAAGGGTCTTAGAAACTTTGCTTTTTTAGCTGGGGGGTTACTCGCGGTACATGCAGGTAGCTTTCTAGTAAAAACAGATGTTCCGTTATTATTTTTCGAGGTGCTGTTTTTCTGGTTCTACAAACGATTTCTCGATCGAAGTAATATTTTGAACTCCTTGGGTATCGCATTTGCAATTGCCGGTATGTTTCTAAGCAAATACCACGGAATTTTGGTCGTTTTATTTACGTTTATATCGAATTGGCGATTAGTAAAAAATCAATACTTCTGGGTTGCTGTATTATTTACCATCATTTTAATGCTACCCCATTTGTTCTGGTTGATCGAAAATGATTTTTCAAGTCTCAGATTTCATTTAAACGGAAGGTCGGATATTTCATTTAAGTGGTCCAACGTATTAGGTTATGTAGGGGGTCAACCTCTGGTACTAGGGCCATTAGTAAGCATACCGATGCTCTTCGCTTTATTTCGCAGAAAGTATACGGATGCCTTTTCAAGAGCGCTTTTATTTGTTTTGTTAGGCGTTCTTATCTTTTTCTTCTTGCAATCATTTAGAGTTTTTATACATAAACACTGGACAAGTATTGTTTTGGTTCCTCTGATCATTTTAGCCTTTCCAGTTTTAGAAAATCGTCAAAAACTAGCAGTCGTTTTTCGTCGATTGGCCCGAGTTTCTTTAGTACTCTTAGTACTTTTTAGAGTGTATTTAATCTATGATTTTGTTCCCAAAAGTTTGCCGATAAAGACAGAGCCATTACATGATTGGAGGGACTGGGCCGAAAACGTCCAAGAGCTTTCTAAGGGAATGAATGTGGTGTTTATCAATAGTTATGAAAATGCCTCGAGATATCAGTTTTATACGGGAGAACCGGCACATACATTAAGCACCTTTTATTTCAACAACACTCAATTTGATTATTGGGGTTATGAAGATTACTTCAGGGGAGAGCCGGTTTTTGTTGTTCATAATAAAAGAGGTCAAGATTTCTACCAAACCGTTGATGCCTCAAATGGGGCTCAAATACACTTCAGACGTTTTCGTCAGTTCAATGCATTGGACAAAATTCAGGTAACACCCATCGCTATTGAATTAAGTGAAGACAAAACCCAACTGGTTGGAAAAATAAAAATTAAAAACCCTTATGATTTTGATATTCTTTCTTCTAGAAGGGAGCCTGTCCAATTATTATTGTATTCATTAAAGGGTGAACGAGTTTTAGCAGAACGAGTGCTTCTTAGTGACCTTAATATTGTTTCTAATGGAGAGTTGATTGTGAACTTTGAAGTCGTGCTCCCTGAAATACAATCGGATACTCAGCTTCGCTTTAGTGTTAGCTCAGGAAATCTTCCTGGCACGATCAACAGCAAACGAATAAAAGTTTAATATAAGCATGAATAACAAGCACCAAGAATCACTAAAATCGATTGAGCGACTACTCCTAATTATGGATGACCTTAGAGCTCAGTGTCCGTGGGATAAAAAACAAACTATGCAAACCCTTAGAACACTCACTATTGAGGAGACCTATGAGTTGGCGGATGCGATTATCGACGACGACATGGAAGAGGTTAAAAAGGAACTAGGAGATTTACTTCTTCACATTGCTTTCTATTCTAAAATTGGTGATGAAAGAGGGTTATTCAATATCGGTAAAGTCGCAGAGGCTATTAGTGATAAGCTAGTAGATAGACATCCTCATATTTATGGAGATGTTACTGTAGCCGATGAGGCTGAGGTCAAACGAAACTGGGAGAAGTTAAAACTGAAAGAAGGTAAAAAATCGGTACTAGAAGGAGTGCCGAGAAGTCTACCCGCTCTCGTGAAAGCTCAAAGAATTCAAGAAAAGGCTGCAGGTATTGGTTTTGATTGGGAACAGCCAGAACAAGTTTTTGATAAGGTTAGAGAAGAATTACAGGAGTTTTCAGAAGAGGTGACAAATCGGGATAAAGATCGAATGGAGTCTGAATTTGGAGACCTTCTTTTTGCCCTGATCAATTATGCTCGATTCTTAAAAATTAATCCGGAAAACGCCCTAGAGCGTACCAATAAAAAGTTCATTTATCGATTCCAATATTTGGAAGAAAGAGTGCGAGAAAAAGGTAAGTCATTATCAGACATGACTCTTGAAGAGATGGATGTATACTGGGAAGAAGCCAAACGCAAATGACGAGTATATCTAAATATCTCAAGGAGGTTCCTTATAATTTCAAGCTAGCCTTCCCGGTAATCTTAGGAATGCTTGGCCATACTTTTGTAGCTTTTGCCGATAATATTATGGTCGGTCAATTAGGCCCTACTGAACTTGCTGCTGTTTCTTTAGGAAATAGCTTCTTATTTATTGCAATGTCACTAGGAATAGGCCTCTCAACAGCGATTACTCCATTGATAGCAGAAGCCGATGGAAACGGAAAGATATTAGGGGTAAGAAAAGTGCTTCGTCATGGGCTATGGATATGTACTGTAGTAGGTGTGGTACTTACGATTATCATTATCACTGCTAGCCCCCTGATGAATAAAATGGGACAACCTAAAGAGGTACTTGTTTTCGCCATACCCTTTTTATGGATTGTTGCAATATCCCTAATTCCAATGATGATTTTTCAGGCACTGAAACAGTTGTGTGATGGTTTATCAAGAACCCGTATACCCATGTACGCCTCTTTAATAGGAAACTTGATTAATGTGTTATTCAACTATCTATTGATTTTTGGAAAGTTTGGCTTTCCAGAGATGGGAGTGATAGGAGCTGGTTTAGGAACCCTTATTTCGAGAATCGTTATGGTGATTCTTTTGGTCATCTTCTTACGCCTTGATTCTTTCTATGATCCCTACCTAAATGCCCTTAATTTAAGATGGGTAAGTGTAACCTTCTCTAAACGAATTTTGGCCTTGGGTTTACCCTCTTCTTTACAAGTATTCTTCGAAGTAACCTTGTTTACTTCTGCGATTTGGTTGAGTGGTATTTTAGGAACCCTTGATCAGGCGGCTAATCAAATTGCTTTAAATCTATCTTCAATGACCTACATGGTAGGAATGGGGTTAAGCGTAGCTGCCATGATTCGTGTCGGAAACCAATTGGGACGCCGTGACTATCTAAAATTGAAAGAGGTAGCACAATCTATATTTTTTCTTACCCTCTTATTGCAAATCAGCTTTGCTCTTTTCTTTTTAATCTTTAGAAATGATTTGCCTCATCTTTATCTCGATAGTTCAGATGTAGAAAATGGACTCGACAATGCCTATGTTCTGGGACTAGCAAGTATATTACTTCTTTGGTCAGCTCTCTTTCAAATTTCAGATGGTATTCAAGTTGTAATTATTGGTGCACTTCGCGGAATGCAAGACGTGAGAGTTGCTGCTGTAATTACTTTTGTATCTTATTGGTTGGTAGGCTTTCCGATATCTTACTATCTCGGATTAAAAACTGATCTTGGTGCCGAAGGTATTTGGATGGGCTTGTTAGCAGGACTCACGGTTTCTTCGATACTTTTGTATGTTCGATTTAATTATCTCGTAACCCATAAAATTAACGTCAATGTCACTACCTAAATATCTTATTGCTGATAATTCTGATTTTCCAGAAGTTGTTTTTGTGGTTCACACTGAATTTCCTCGTTTTATTCTTAATGTAACTAACGACGAAATTCAATGGTTTGAGGATTTTTCTGAAGAAGATGAAGACCTACTTCCCAAAGAGGCTGAAAACTTTGTGAAAGAAGCTTTAGAATTTTACGATCGAGAATTTGAGCGTAACGAATAGTAATGATTGAATCTTTCATAGAATTAGATAAAGGACTCCTTTTGTGGATTCAGAAGATGGGAAGCCCTTTTTGGGATCCTTTTTGGTTTTTTATCACTAGAAAGGAAAATAGTATTCCCCTTTATCTGCTCATGCTTCTGATCTCTTACCGTAAACTGGGAAGAGAACGCTTTTTATACCTCTTAGTTTTTGTTGCCCTACTGATAACCGTTTCTGATCAGGTTACCAATTTATTTAAGAATGGTTTTATGCGGTTACGTCCTTGTCATGATCCTGAAATGATTTCATTGATTCGGGATTTAGATTATTGTGGGGGCAAATTCAGTTTCTTTTCGGGTCACGCATCGAACAGCTTTGCCTTCGCAACCTTTTTTATAGGAGTGCTGGGAAGATATATGCCCGTAGTTCGCTGGTTGTTATTATGGGCGTTTCTAATGACCTTCAGTAGAGTATATCTTGGCGTACATTATCCGATAGATATAATTACCGGTGCATTTTTCGGTAGCTTTTGGGGAGTTCTTTTTTCGAAATTATATATCAGATATATTATTAAATAAAAAGGATTGAAGGCTAGATCAACGATTTACTGGTTACTTTCATTTGGTATTCTTTATTTCATGGGAATGTTACTTCCTTTAATGGAAAATGATTCGGCGCAATTTGCGGTCATGGCGAGTCGAATGGTCATAGAGAATGACTTTACTCACCTTTATAAAGGATCTCTTCCTTACCTCGATAAACCTCATTTACACTACTGGCTTGCCGCGATTAGTATGAAGTTATTTGGCATTCATGCATTTAGTTATCGTCTTCCAGGAGTTTTATTGTTGTTTGTTGGAGCATACTTCGTATTCAAAACGACGAAGCTTTTATACAATGAAAGAACAGCTTTCTTCAGTGGCCTTGTTTTTATAGCTTCCCAAACGATTATTCTAGCAGGCTTTGATCTTCGGACAGACGCAGTTCTTACCGGATTAGTCGCCTGGGCTATTTATCATCTTACTCGCTATATCTATGTTGAGAAGTTAAATCAACTTTTGTGGGGTGCTTTAGTTGCTGGTTTTGCATTTGCTACCAAAGGATTAATTTCTATTGTAGTTATTGGGGGAGTGGTTCTTGCCCTTTTAAATGCCAAACAAAAGTGGGGTTTGCTATTTCGAGTTTCTACCCTTGGTGCACTGCTAGTATTTCTATTTTCACTTACCCCCGTGCTTTACGCGTATTTCATACAATTCGACCTACATCCTGAGCTTGTCGTTAGAGGGGTTTCTAATCGTTCAGGCATTAAATTTTTATTTTGGGAGCAGAGTTTCGAGCGATTGAGTGGGGAAGGGCATGGTAAGACAGGTAATGATCCTTTTTTCTTTTTTCACACTTTTTTATGGGCTTTCATGCCCTTTTCCTTGGTTGGAATTGTAGGCCTTTATAAAACATTTAGATCGAAATTTTCAGAGGTGCTTGTTTTAAAGAATTTGACTGTTGCTTTAGCACTATTACTAGGGTTAATGAGTTTAGCCCAGTTTAAGCTTCCGCACTATTTGAATGTTCTTTTACCCCTTATTACACTTGTTTTCACTCCCGCTGTTTTACGATTAGTCGATCAAAAAATCGGAAAGCCTCTTTCTATTATTACTTTCGTGATCTATGGTATCGCCTCGGTTTTAATTTGCATTCCCTTTTACGACTATGCAGCTCTAGGCGTATTTCTGGGGTTAGTAATACTATCGTGGATGCTCCACTGCAGAAGAGTCTCTTTGGTTTCTTGGCTTTTATCCGGTGTTCTTGTTTTTAATCTTCTCGCTTTTACTGTTTTTTATCCCAAATTGCTCGATTATCAATCGGATATCTCCTTCAGCAAAAGATTAAATCTTCAAGATGCGGAATTAGTAAATGCTATGCATAATCACACATGGAATTTAGATTTCTTTTTTCAAACCCATTTGCCAGAACGTTCTATAGATGAACTCGTAGATAGTCATGAGATTTATGTGCTTGTCGATATCGATACCTATCAAAGGCTGAAGTTATTACGACCTGATGCTGTAGAATATGCATCAGCTCTGCATTACAGGGTTACCAAGCTCTCTCTAAAATTTTTAGCGCCTAAGACGAGGTCTTCTACTCTTGAGGTTCGGAGAGTGATTTGGTTACCATAGGCTTTCTAAAATGGAAATAAATTCCAATTAGAGAAACTAGTGCGTTGACCACGAAAAAAGATATTGATAAGGCCACAGCACCATTTGTCTCGATATCTAAAATCTGTGCTCCATAAAAGAAGGTAACCTCTCGTGCACCAATGCCTCCTAGAGTTATGGGTAATACAGATACGATAGAGGAGAGGGTAAAGAGTAATAGATAGCTTAGTGTATGATCTGATAGGTTGAGGCCTTTGAGAAGTACCCAAGTCGCTATTATTTGTAATCCCTGTAGAACCAGAGAATAACCAACGGTAAGTAGTTGAGTGCTCAAGTTGAAGTTAGTAGATTTCTTTACAATGTAATAAGCGGATAAAGAACCGATTATCCAAAGTGTAATAAGAATAGCGATAGTAAACAGCTGTGATACTGGCCAGGGAATGAAGGCCATAAATTGAGAGCTGTTTAGTATAAAGAACATTAGGCCAAAAAAACCTAACGCATAGAGACCACCAACGCGGTCAACGAGGAGGCATCCGATGATTGGCTTAATCGGTTTTCCGGTCTGTTTCTGTATGGCGTAGCCTTTATAAGCATCTCCTCCAATCCCACCGGGAAGAAATAGATTGTAAAACATCCCCTGTAAATAGAGTTTCCAATGATATCGCGATGGCACTTCTGCATCTATAGACTTAAATAGATTTAATAATCGGTAGTGGGCGAGGTACTTTGAACCGAGTACGAGAGTGAATGAAGTAAATAAAATAAAGGGAGGAAGGCTATTGAGGTACTCAACGAAATCTCCCGTATTAATCGTGTTAAACACAAAATATAAAAGGAGACCGCTTACGATTACCTTTAGTGCGGTTATTGCCTTCTTTTTCAACAGATTACCTTTGAATTTGATTCCCAATACTTACTCTGCCAATGCGATATGGCCGTTTGTTTTGAGATTCATAATAGGTTCTAATCAGCATTTCCATGATGATACCTACAGTGAAGAGTTGTATACCTGCGAGTATAAACATTAATCCGAAAATTAGTAACGGACGCTGCCCAATGTCGTTGCCATAATAGAATTTTTCTACTAGTAACCATGCGTTAATTCCCATCCCAATAAGAATGAGGAAAAATCCAAAAATTCCGAAAAGATGAATAGGTCGCTGAAGATATTTTCGAATGAAGAGTAGGAGCATCATATCTGCCACAACTTTAAAAACACGCTCTAATCCATATTTGGAAACTCCAGCATGTCTTGCATGGTGCTTAACAGGAACTTGCTTTATTTGTGCACCTTCCAAGAAAGCTAGAAGGGTAATAAATCGGTGCATCTCACCGTAAAGATTCAAGTTTTTTGCAATGTCTTTTGAGAAAACCTTCAATGCGCAACCATTATCCTTGATATCAAGACTTGTCACCTTCCTTACCAAGAAGTTTGCAACCTTAGAAGGGATCGTCTTCAACCATGAGTCTTTTCTTTTTTGACGAATACCTGTTACTAGGTCATAGTGCTCGTTGATGGCCCAATGCAACATATCTGGAATATCTGATGGGTCATTTTGTAAGTCTCCGTCCATGGTGATGATGTATTCTCCCTTGGCATAATCAATTCCAGCAGCGAGGGCTAAACTTTGCCCATAATTCTTCTTTAGTTCGATCAGATGAACGGTCTCATCTCCCATTTTTTTAATAACACGAACCGTTTCATCGGTTGAAAAGTCATTAACATATATGATCTCATAGTGATAACCTTCTAAGCTTTCGTGGATCTTCTCTGTAAGTAGGGCTACGTTGTCCTGTTCATTGTATAATGGAACAACAATAGAGAGAAGTTGGTTGGTAATGGGGGTTTTACTCATAAGGTTAGTGCTTATTGTTCTCCTTCAGAAATTTGGGAAGTAAACTTTTGAACCGATTGATTCTGGGTATTGAAACCGATCGAATATATGGGTCGTTAGGATTATTCTTCTCGTAATCTTGATGATAGTCTTCAGCCGGATAAAAAATTTCAAAAGGAACAACCTCTGTTGCAATAGGGGCATTATAATATTCGGTAATACTATCGATATAAGACTCAATAATCATTTTTTCTAATTCGTTTTGATAGAAAGCGATAGATCGATATTGACTTCCTTTATCTGGTCCTTGTCGATTGACACTAGTAGGGTCATGAGAAGCGTAGTAAACACTTACCAAATCGGCAAAATTTCTCACCTTAGGATCATAATATACGGCAACGGCCTCTGCATGAGAAGTGCGGCCATAACTTACTTCTCGATAGGTTGGGTTTTTCTCTGTTCCTCCACTATATCCTGAAATAACTTCGTATACCCCTTCGACACTCTCATAGATTGCCTCAACGCACCAAAAACATCCAGAGGCAAAATAGGCTACTGCCGCATCGTCGGGAATACTCACGGGAGTTGTTTGTCGTTGCGTTTGGCTTTGTATTTGACAAGATTGAAGTGCTAGAAGGATGACAAGAATGAAACGTTTCATTTCTAGAGTTTTTTTAAAATACGTGCATTAATAAAGAGTAAGACAGCGAAAGAGAGCATTAACCAAAACCATAAATCAAAGGTAGATTCAAGCCCTCTATTGATCGCAAGCCCAGCGCTAGTTAGAATTCCTAGATAGTTAAATCTAAGCACCATTTCACGACGTATTACTGCAATGTCTTTGATAAGGCTACGATTTAAGAACCCATTGTCCTGATTTCAGGAGCGGTTCGGCTTGTTTAAATTTCACTTCTTTTTCTTCTCCACTTAATGGGTTCAGGATGATAACTTTTTCGTTCCTGCCAATTTTTGGTTGTTGACGAACAACGGTTTCTACTTTTGGACTTGTCCTTGTAGCAGATGCACCGGCAGCACGATTTTGACCGGCTAACTCATCACTATTCAATACTTCCTTTCTAGAAAGATTCAGCTTTTCTCGTTTAGGTTGTTGCACTTTCGAGGCATCTCTAACTCCCTCAGGGCTTTTAGTAGGTATCCCTGCTTTAAATAAGAAGCTGATTAAATCTCGATTGACACTATCAATCATAGTTCTAAACAACTCAAATGCTTCAAACTTGTAGATCAGAAGGGGATCTTTCTGTTCATGAACGGCTAGCTGCACTGATTGCTTTAATTCATCCATTTTACGTAAATGGTTTTTCCAAGCCTCATCAATTAGTGCTAATGCAATGTTCTTTTCAAAGTCTGAAATCAGTGATTTACCCTTTGATTCAAAAGCCTTCTCTAAATTGGTAACGATTTGAAGGGTACGATTACCATCGGTGAATGGAACCACGATTCTCTTGAATTGATTATTCGGGTTTTTGAACACTTCCTCAATGACAGGAAACGCTTGATTTGCACTTCTCGCTAACTGATCGCCATATGCCTTGAATGCTTTTTGATAAAGCTTCTGTGACAGTTCGGTTATTGAGCCTTTGTCGAATTCTGTTTCACCGACCGCTTCAATAATGCCGAAAACTTGAATACAATCATAGCTAAATTGCTTGTAGTCAGAAGAATTCTTCGCTTGCTCAACAATGGATTCAGCAGTATCGAAAATCATGTTAGCGATATCTACTTTTAATCGCTCGCCAAATAGCGCGTGTTTTCTGCGCTTGTAAATGACTTCTCGCTGAGCGTTCATTACATCATCATATTCTAGAAGTCGTTTGCGAATTCCAAAGTTATTTTCTTCCACTTTCTTTTGAGCACGCTCAATGGATTTAGTCATCATGCTGTGCTGAATAACCTCACCTTCTTCAAGCCCCATTCGGTCCATGATCTTCGCCATTCGCTCAGAACCAAATAAACGCATCAAATTATCTTCTAGAGAAACATAGAACTGTGAACTTCCTGGATCTCCTTGTCGTCCTGAACGACCTCGAAGCTGCCTGTCAACTCGACGAGAATCATGTCTTTCTGTTCCAATAATTGCTAAACCACCTGATTGTTTTACCTCCTCTGAGAGCTTAATGTCGGTTCCTCGACCTGCCATGTTTGTCGCTATGGTAACCACTCCGGGGTTTCCAGCTTCGGCAACAATATCTGCCTCCTTTTGGTGTAGCTTTGCGTTTAACACATTGTGCTTTATTTTTCTGACACTCAATAACTTAGAAAGTAATTCTGAGATTTCTACTGAGGTCGTACCAATAAGTACGGGTCTTTTTTGCTCTGATAGTTTTACAACCTCCTCGATAATTGCATTGTACTTTTCTCGTTTTGTCTTGTAGATCAGATCATCTCGGTCTTCTCTCGCAATAGGGCGATGTGTAGGGATTTCAACCACGTCTAATTGGTAAATTTCCCAGAATTCCCCTGCTTCAGTTACTGCAGTACCGGTCATTCCGGACAACTTGTGGTACATTCTGAAATAATTCTGAAGGGTAACGGTTGCAAAGGTCTGTGTAAGAGCCTCAATTTTTACCTTTTCTTTGGCTTCAATCGCTTGGTGTAGCCCATCAGAATAGCGACGACCTTCCATAATACGCCCGGTTTGTTCGTCGACAATCTTAACTTTATTGTCGATCAGTACATATTCTACATCTTTTTCGAATAGGGTATACGCCTTAAGCAATTGAGTTAGCGTGTGAATTCGCTCACTTTTTACTGAGAAATCATTAAAGAGAACTTTCTTACGATTGGCTTCTTCCTCAATAGATAAACCAGCACTTTCGATCTTAGCGATTTCACTTCCGATATCAGGGAGAATAAAGAAATGTTCGTCTTGGCCGGTAGATAAAGTCTGAATTCCTTTTTCCGTAAGTTCGATCTGATTGGTCTTTTCTTCAATAGTAAACCAAAGGTCAGCGTCAACCTTAACCATTTCTTTACCATTGTCCTGTAGGTAAAGACTTTCTGTTTTTTGTAAAAGTTGCTTAACGCCTTCCTCACTCAAAAACTTGATGAGTGCTTTGTTCTTTGGAAGACCTCGATGCACTTGTAAGAGTTTAAATCCACCTAAGGTAGTTTCACCACTTTGAATTAGTTTTTTGGCCTCTACTAATAAATTGGTTAGATAGCTTCGTTGCTGTTGTACTAGATCTGCGACTACTGGTCTTAAAGCATCAAATTCATGGCGTTCTCCTTCTGGCACTGGTCCTGAGATGATCAGCGGAGTTCGTGCGTCATCTACAAGTACAGAATCAACCTCATCAACGATTGCATAATGTGGCTTTCTCTGAACAAGTTCGGTAGGTTGATGGGCCATGTTATCTCTTAGGTAATCAAATCCAAATTCGTTATTCGTACCATAAGTAATATCTGCAGCATAAGCCGCCTTTCGTTCAGCAGAGTTTGGTTGGTGATGATCGATACAATCAACGCTTAATCCATGGAATTCAAAAATGGGCGCCATCCATTGACTATCTCGTTTTGCTAGATAATCGTTCACTGTCACTAAGTGAACCCCTCTGCCAGTTAAAGCGTTGAGGAATACAGGAAGTGTGGCTACTAAGGTTTTACCTTCTCCAGTTTGCATTTCTGCTATTTTACCTTGATGCAGAACGATACCTCCAATTAGCTGAACATCGTAATGCACCATGTCCCAAATTACTTCTTTCCCAGCAGCATCCCATGAATTCTTCCAGATAGCTTGTTCACCTTCAATAGTTACATATTCTTTTCTAGTCGAAAGCTCTCGATCGAACACAGAGGCTGTTACGGATAGATTTTGGTTTTCTTTAAATCTTTTTGCGGTTTCTCTAACCAAAGCAAATGCCTTGGGTAAAAGATCGTTTAGAACCTCTTGCTCTTTATCAATTTTAGAGCTTTCTAAAGTGTCTATCTCGTGGTAAAGTGCTTCACGCGCATCGATATCCTCGGTACCTTCAATTTGCTGCTCAAGGGTATTTATTTCTTCTGTAATTGAAGCGGTAACCTCTTTGATCTCTTTCTTGAAATTCGCTGATTGTGCTCTTAGTCCGTCTAAGTCAAGTTCTTCAAGTTCCTTTTCAGCCTGTTTAACCGCTTCGACTAAGGGTCTCAACGATTTTACATCCTTTTCTGATTTATCTCCGACGAATACTTTTAAAATCTTGTTTACGATCCCCATGTTTCTTTCTTTCGCGTACTTATTGTAGTGACGATAAATTTAATTAAAAAAGCCTCTTGTAGAGGCTTTGATTGAAGTGTTTTCGACAAATATGACTAGTATTCATCCTCATTCCAAAGGTAGTCTTCTTCAGAAGGGTAGTCGGGCCAGATTTCTTCGATTGATTCGTAAATTTCTTCGCCTTCTTCTTCCATTGACTGAAGGTTTTCAACAACCTCAAGAGGCGCACCTGTTCTAATGGCATAGTCGATAAGCTCGTCCTTGGTAGCAGGCCAAGGCGCATCACTTAAATAGGAGGCAAGTTCTAACGTCCAGTACATATATTTTTAGGTTTAATTTTTTGCAAAAATAGAAGTTCGATTGTATCTACCTACTTCTTTTCAAAAAATCGTTGTTAAATATTGGTTAATCTCTTTCCTTGTCCTTTAAAAAACGACGTTCTCGGCGTTTTTTATTTCGTCTTTTCATTTGAATTAGAAGAAATAAATAAACCACAACAAGCGCACCTAATAGGAAATAAAAATTCTGCATATCTTATCTATCTTCGAGTAAGTTCAGCTCTGCGAATATATAAGATTCCCAGACCAATGGCCAATAGTATAGAGGTTGTTCCTATTTCTTGTGCCCCCGTGAGTTGAATAATTACAGTGAATAGAGCGCTAATAGCTAGGCCTAACCAAATCAGTCTTTTGTTGTATACAACCCCTAAAATAGCTAATGGGTTAATCCAGAGGGTATTGAAGTTGTTTTTAGTAGCAAGATGTTCAGTTCCGAACATCATAAAAACTAAGAATATACCGGTTATACTGAGGACTCCGAATAATAAGTGTTCCAGTTTATCGAGAATTGGAGATGAAGCTTTGGGCCAAATTCGAAAGAATGAAAAGATCAAAAACAGGATGGCTACAAAATGGGGTGAAGTGAAAAAGCTATTGTTTTTAGATTTGAAATAACGTACCACAAGATTCTTTTCATTTTCAATTAGTAACTCTTCACCGAGTCGGGCACTACCCATTTTTTTATACAAGTAATCAGGTAAAAACAGCGTTTGCGTATTCGTAATTAGGCGGTCTACCGCGCTCCCTAGTATCAGAGTGATGCCAAACCGATTCCAAGAGTGCTGATCTAAATATTCATTGATTAATTTTCGGTATGTAGTTTTTTCATTGATTTGATCTGTGTAGGTAATCTCTAATCCTGTTGCCGAACTAATGATTTCGGGAATTTTAGTGGCACAATTATTTTCTAGAAATTCATAACGATAGAAACGATTTTCAGGAAGTAATGCCTCATTCAGCGCATCCACAAGTTTTTGTTTTTGGGTCGAATTCAGATTCAACTTTTGTTCGATCACTCCTCTGCCATAATATTGGTAATAGTTCGCAAATTGAATAAAACTTGAGGTAGATAGAAAGTAATCGAGTTCACCTTTAAGAAACTTTAGGTAAAAGTTAGGAGCTTCGAAATCAAACGTTCCGTAATTAAAAACCACGTCTATTCCTTGATAATGATCTTTAACCCGTATAGCCGAATGTCCGAATGCGGCATGAAGCTCTGGGCCAGGACTACAAGTAAGTAAGCTTATACTTGACTCTTCAGATAACTGCAACTGGCCTATAGTAACTTGAAATGACCCGAAGGTGATCAGAAGAAGGGTTTTTAGGAATCGCATCATAATTCAAATATAGAAAATGCAGTGCCTATAAAAATGTACATTTACAGACGAATTCAAAATTTGATGCGCAAATCGATCCCTAATTTAATCACCCTCTTGAACGCCTTGTGCGGATGGTTAGCAATTTACTATTCGAGTAAAGGAGCCTTTGATTATGCCGCCGGATTATTAGTAATCGCGGCCGTATTTGATTTTCTTGATGGTTTTCTAGCCAAACGTTTAAACGCCTTTTCAAAAGAGGGAGCTTTACTTGACTCTATGGCTGATTTAATCAGTTTTGGCGCGGCACCTGCACTCTTTATTTTATTCCGATTTGAGTCTTTGGATTATTTTATACCCTTAGTAATTAGTTCAGGTTTTTTGTTTGCCTGCGCACTTTGGCGACTCGTTCGATATACACTTCGTGCTGCAGAGATTAAACCGTATTTCGAGGGTATGCCAACTCCAGCGATGACTTTAAGCGTTGTTGGTACTTCTTATTTTTTAACCTCTTTAACTTCTTTAGAGCATAGTCAAGAGGTTTTGGTCGCAGTAGTGTTGTCTGTGATTTTGGGTCTTTGGATGATCAGTAAAATACCAACATTAAGTTTTAAAGTGAATGAATGGTCTTTCTCTGAGAATTGGCAGCGTTACTCATTCGTTACAGTAACTGTTTTAGGGTTTGTGTTTTTGGGTATATCAGGAGTGCCTGTAGTGTTAGGAGCTTACCTGCTATTTTCCCTTTTCCTCAAAAGCTAATCGCTTTTTGCGAAGCTCAAAATTTTGGCCTAGGTACACTTTTCGAACCATTTCATCTGCAGCTAGCTCTTCGGGTGCCCCGGCTTTTAATATTTTTCCTTCAAACATTAAATAAGAACGTTCTGTGATAGCGAGAGTTTCTTGAACGTTGTGGTCGGTAATTAATATCCCGATGTTTTTATGCTTTAATTGAGCAACAATGCGTTGGATGTCTTCTACGGCCACGGGATCAACTCCAGCAAAGGGTTCATCAAGTAAAATAAACTTTGGATCTGTTGCTAATGCCCGAGCTATTTCTGTTCTTCGACGTTCTCCTCCCGATAAAAGATCTCCTCGGTTTTTTCGAATATGAGTGAGTGAAAACTCCTCTAGGAGTTCTTCCATCTTCTCCTTTTGTGCTGTCTTCGAAAGGGAGGTAGTCTGGAGTACACTTAGAATGTTTTCTTCGACACTTAATTTGCGAAATACAGAGGCTTCTTGTGCCAAATAACCAATACCGTTTTGTGCCCTCTTGTACATCGGATAATCGGTAATCTCTTTGTCGTCTAGGTAAATAGCGCCTCCATTGGGTCTAACTAGACCTACAATCATGTAAAAAGAGGTTGTTTTACCAGCCCCGTTAGGTCCTAATAAACCGATGATTTCTCCTTGGTTTACTTCGAGGGAAACACTTTTGACAACCGTACGCTGGTTGTATACTTTCTTAAGGTTGGTAGCGCTAAGCTTCACGATTTTCGTTTATGGCATCTAAATATTCATAAGCTCTTCTGAGGTGAGGAATTACAATAGTTCCACCAATGAGTGTAGCTATACCTAGAGTTTCTTTGATTTCTTCTGGATTTGCACCAGCTTTACTTGCCCCCTCAATGTGATAACGAACACAGTCATCACACCTTAGCACGGCAGAGGCGACTAATCCTAACAATTCTTTTGTTTTGACGTCTAAAGCACCTTCAGTAAATGCGTTGGTGTCTAAATTAAATATGCGTTTGATCAATTTTTGATCATCGCTAAGGATGCGCTCGTTCATTTTCGAACGATAGGCATTGAATTCTTCAACTATTGAATTAGCCATTAGATTTTTGTTTGCGAATTACAACTCTTGAAATGAAGATACTAAACTCATATAAGATCAGAACCGGTATCGATACGATTACCTGACTTGCTACATCAGGTGGAGTAATCACCGCTGAAATAATGAAGATAATAACGATAGCAAATTTACGATATGTCTTTAAAATCTCAGGAGTTACCAATCCTATGCGTGTCAAGAAGTAGATGAGTATAGGTAATTCGAACATGATTCCGCAAGCGATTACAGACGCTCTGACGGTAGAGATGTACGATGAAATATCGATTTCATTCGCTACCTCTTGACTTACGGTGTAGGTTCCTAAGAAGTTGATCGAAAGAGGAGCAATCACATAATAGCCAAAAAGGACTCCCAAGAAGAAGAGTGAGGATGCTACAATGATAAAACCCCTTGAGTGTTTTCGTTCGTTTTCATAAAGCCCAGGACTTATAAAGCGCCATAGTTCCCATAAGAGATATGGAAAGCCTACGATAATACCGGCCCAGATAGAGGTCCAAATATGTGCAGAGAACTGCCCGGCCATTGTTCTGTTTTGTAAAGTGAAAGGTAGACTATCTGCGCAGAAATCAGAGGTCACTCCAAAAAAGGTGGCAATCTGGCAAAAGAAGTGATAGGTCGGAAAATTCATATTCTTCGGCCCAAATATGATTATATCGAAGATGAATCCTTTGAAAACAAATGCGAAAACTGCGATGATCATAATCGCGAGAATAGAACGTATTAAGTGCCAACGTAGTTCTTCTAAATGGTCTAAAAAGGACATCTCGTCTCTATTATTCATACCAAGCCTGCTTGAATCAAATTATGAAGATGCAAGATACCCACATATTCGTTATTATCGATAACGATTAATTGCGTGATTCCATTTGAATTCATGAGTTGAAGCGCTTCTGAAGCCAATCGATCAGAATGAATAGATTTAGGGTTGAGGCTCATTAGTTCAGCTGCTTTTACGGTGTTGAAATCAGCACTTCTCTCCAGCATACGTCTTAAGTCTCCATCTGTGATCATTCCGACCAGCTTTTCTCCCTCACAAACTGCCGTACAACCTAATAAATTCTTTGAAATTTCGACGATGACTTCTTTCAATGTACTTAAGGGTTGTACTCTAGGTAGAAGTTCGGGGTTGATCAGATCTTTTACCTTTAAGGTTAATTTTTTACCCAGACTTCCTCCAGGATGGTATTGAGCAAATTGTTCTGCTCCAAACCCCTTACTTTCGAGCGTTGCAACCATTAAAGCATCTCCAAGCGCCAATTGAAGCGTTGTACTTGCTGTTGGTGCTAGGTCATGAGGACAGGCCTCTTTTTCGACAGGTGTTAGAAGAGTTAGCGTAGCACTTTTACTTACTATTGAATCTGAATTGGCAGTAACTGCAACAAATGGTAATTCTAGATTTTTTAGGTGAAGGGCAAGGGTTTTGATTTCTTCGCTATTTCCACTTTTAGAGAGAATAAATACTAAATCTCCCTTTTGAATCATCCCTAAATCTCCATGAACCGCATCCGCGGCATGCATAAAAAGCGCTGGCGTACCTGTAGAGTTAAAGCTTGCCACCCATTTCTGAGCAATAAGTGCACTTTTTCCAACTCCACTCACTACCACTCTCCCTTTCAAATGAGTGATCATCTCTATGACCTCTTCAAAGTGGTGATCCAGAGTATTCTGGAAATTTTCGAGAGCATCCATCTCAATTTGTAAGACGCGATGCGCGATTTCTCTAAGATTTAAAGGTTTCTTCAAGGGTAAGCCGGTGAATTGTGAAATATGTGTTAAATTCAACTACGAAATTACAAATTATACCCCGAATACATCTGAATTGTTGATTGACAAGTAGACTCTGATGATTCTAAACGGAAATGAATTATATCAAACCCTGAGAAAATTCTTTGGATTCTCTGAATTCAAAGGACTACAAAAGGAGGCAATAGGTGCACTTCTTTCAGGTCGAGATACGTTTGTTATTATGCCAACAGGGGGTGGTAAGTCTTTGTGCTATCAGTTACCGGCATTGATGTGCGAAGGAACTGCGATTGTTATCAGTCCACTGATTGCCTTAATGAAAAATCAGGTGGATGCGATAAGAAGTCAGTCAGCTGTTTCGGGAATAGCGCACGTTTTAAACTCCTCGCTTACTAAAACCGAGACTCAAACGGTTATCGATGATCTGAAATCAGGAGTTACGAAATTATTGTTTGTTGCTCCCGAGTCGTTGACTAAGCAGCACAATATTGATTTATTGAAGTCGATACCACTTTCGTTTGTAGCTATTGATGAGGCGCATTGTATTTCAGAATGGGGTCATGATTTCAGACCAGAATACAGAAATATTCGAGCAATTATCGATCGATTGTTGCCGGGAATACCTTTGATTGCACTTACCGCTACAGCTACTCCTAAGGTTCAGGAGGATATTATGAAGAATTTGGGAATGAAAGATGCGGTTCTATTGAAATCTTCCTTCAATCGTCCCAACTTATATTACGAAGTTCGACCTAAAACCGACCAGGTGAATAGTGATATTGTTAAGCTCATTGCTCAACATCCGAATAAATCGGTAATCATTTATTGCCTTAGCCGTAAAAAGGTTGAAGAACTAGCACAGATTCTGCAGCTGAACGGGATCAAAGCAATTCCATATCATGCAGGTTTTGATGCAAAAACGCGTGCACATTATCAAGATCAATTCTTAATGGAGGATGTGGATGTTGTTGTTGCAACTATAGCCTTTGGGATGGGTATCGATAAACCCGATGTTAGGCTAGTGATCCATTACGATATGCCGAAGAGTATAGAAAGCTATTATCAAGAAACCGGTAGGGCGGGTAGAGATGGTGGTGAAGGTATATGCATTGCTTTTTACTCCTCTAAAGATATTGAGAAGTTAGAAAAATTCAGC